>CDZD01016920.1_pt1 | contig 138177 bp, 125 predicted proteins | sample 554771 | NCBI WGS metagenome assembly CDZD01 (sample SAMEA3182069, study PRJEB8094) | gut metagenome | biome: human; feature: gut; material: Stool; isolation source: human stools | place: Canada | collected 2011-11-08
CGCGACAGGATTCAAACCTGTAACCGGCTGATCCGTAGTCAGCTACTCTATTCAGTTGAGCTACGCGACCTTCTATTATTATGAAAACTTGTGACCGCGACAGGATTCAAACCTGTAACCGGCTGATCCGTAGTCAGCTACTCTATTCAGTTGAGCTACGCGGCCTCTTTGTTTAACGGGTGCAAAGATACAGCACATTTTTGAATTAGCAAACAATTCTCCTATTTTTTTTGAAAAAAATCATTCAATAAACCTATAATTGAATAACTGCCATCCTAACGTAATACCTACATTCCACTCCTTTCTCGGTGAACTATAGTGATTTACGTATGCTGAGATAGCTCCAAAGGGCAAATGGCATACGACGGACAATTCTCCCAAATATTCGAAGCGACTGAATACTTTTCCATAATATGCTTTATTAAAAGAGTTCTTCTTAATGGGGAAAATTGGCACAAATCCATAAAATTCGGTGCGAACCTGAAACATATCATTCAATACATATATCGGCTTAATACCTGCCGCTATGTACTGATTGGCGCGAAAAGCTTCGTTATACATCAATTCGCTGTGTGGAGTAGGCGAAAAATCGCATGCCTGCATCATGGTGGCCGTATAGTTCTCCGAAAAATTCTTCGAAGAATAAACAGCCTCGGCCATCCAGCCTAAAGTAAACTTCGGGCTCATGGTATGGTAGGCTTCTTTCATATAAGAAATCTGAAGCCACGACTGCCTTTCTTTCCACGTAGCCGTTTCCGGAGAATTTCCAGGAATGAACTTTTCCTTTCCGGTGAAAATCTGTGCAATCAATTTTTCATAATAGCCTTTCGTAGCATATTGCCTGGCATTAAGCGTACTCCCATAAAAGCCTATAGCCCCTCCCAACAAACGATACATACTTTGATCCGAACGATCCTTCTCAAAATCGATCACATTCGACTGGAAGTAATTATCCTCCAGTTTTCCTATTCCAAAGCTAAATTCAGCCCGTTTGTTGGCAAGAAAGGGCAAGGAAACCATCAGTTTCAGGAAACGCTCGTCTTTCGAATTAAACGAAGGAATATCGTGCCTCGAAAACAGTTTATCCTTTTTATAATAATCAAATGTACTGATCGAACCGATCAGACGGTAAGAAGTAGGCACACGTGTCGGCAAATCGAACCGAGCCATAAACTGGGCATTATTGTAGATTTTTCCTATCTGCCCGTCAATCGTCACTTCCTTCGAATAATAATTCAAGTTCTGATAACCCACTCCCAAATAAATCTGATTGGAACTGGTAGTAGATACGCTTCCACCAATGCGCACCGAAAAGTTATCTTCCATCTTTACCTTTAACCGGAGGGAATAAAGGTCTGTTTGCGGGTCATAAACCGCATGAGGGATAATTTCCGAAATCATGTTATCGGCCAGCAAGCGGAAATATCCCCGTTTCAAATCCTCATAAGTAAACACTTCATGAGGATCATCATGAAATTCCTTTTTTATATAGGCCTGCTGCTGCGCATTGGCACCCTCAATATAAATGTCACGAAAACGAAATTGCGGAAGATTACTCCGATATACCATTCGCCGCAGACGCACGTTGTCAGCATTTACCCGTCGATGAATGCGGTTTTTTATGGAGTCCATGATACTCATCGTACGGTTATAGCCGATATCATGCAACTCGTCCAAGCGGTCAAAGTCCAATAAACTGACATCATCGTATTTGAAAGTCATCACTATGCCCAACGAATCCGGAATGGAATAGTCGGTCTTTTGCATCACCATATTTTCAATCTGGCTCATCAGATCGTTTTCATTCGGTTTACTGGGATTCGCAGCTACCACGCTGCCGATGATCACATCAGGATGGAAATCCTCACGCATCACATCTGTAGGGAAATTATTATAAATACCGCCATCATAAGCCAGTATGCTGTCTATTTCGATCGGTTTGAACACAAACGGAAAACTCATAGAGGCCCTGACTGCATCACCCAAATCTCCATTACGCATCACCAGAGGCTTCTTATTGTATACATCGGAAGCTATACAGCGAAAAGGAACAAACAAATCGTCAAAATTGCCATGACACGCCGCCGTAGAACGTGCAAAAAGCTCTACGAAGACCAAGTTCATCTGTATAGGATTGACCATACTGGTAGGCAGTCTTAACGACTTGGCACGCAATGAATCCCTAAAAGCAAAACGGATATTAAGAAACTCCGGCGTAGGCCGTCCTTTCTTAAAATAATATTCATACTGAGGTTCCACCTGCCCGGAATACCAGCGTTTAAAGTCGGGAGAACGCAAAAGCGCCTCCATGTCATCGGGCGAATATCCCATGGCATATAAAGAACCGACAATAGCTCCCATGGAAGTTCCTGCGATATAGTCGATGGGAATATTGTTTTCTTCCAAAGCTCGGATAATACCGATATGAGTCATGCCTTTAGCACCACCACCACTTAACACAAGCCCAACTTTCTGAGCCTGCGCTATGTGAAAACAGCACAATGCCAATACCCAAAGCAACAAATATCTTTTCATGGTTTACAACCGACTAATGAGTTCATAGATATGAGATTAATGCTCAAATATAAAAAATAGTCTACTAAAAAGCACGATTTCATCGCGCTTTTTAGCAATGCACCCGAAAAAAGATACTAAAAATCAATATCAACTTCTACCGGACAATGATCGGAACCATATATATCGGTATGTATTTTTGCATCTTTCAGCAACGGTTGCAGACGGTTGGAAGTCAGAAAATAGTCAATACGCCACCCCGCATTCTTTTCACGGGCACGAAAACGGTAAGACCACCACGAATAGATATCTTTTTGCTCCGGATAGAAATAGCGGAACGTATCGGTAAAACCAGATTCCAGCAAAACGGAAAATTTTTCCCGTTCTTCGTCAGTGAAACCTGCATTGCGGCGATTGGTCTTCGGATTTTTAAGGTCTATTTCCTTGTGGGCCACATTCAAATCACCACATACGACAACCGGCTTACGGGCATCAAGCGAAAGAAGGTAATTCCGGAAATCATCTTCCCACGTCATACGATAATCAAGCCGCCGGAGTTCGTCCTGCGAATTGGGAGTATACACGGTAACCAGATAAAAATCGGGCATTTCAAGCGTGATGACACGTCCTTCCTTGTCATGATGCTCAATATCAATGCCTTTCGTAACCTGTATCGGAGTATGGCGGGTAAAGATCGCCGTTCCCGAATAGCCTTTCTTTTCTGCATAATTCCAATAGGAAGTATAGCCCTCGAACTGCAAGTCCAATTGTCCTTCCTGCATTTTGGTTTCCTGCAGACAGAAGAAATCGGCATCCAACCGCTTGAAAGCATCTCCAAACCCTTTATCGTTACAGGCACGCAGCCCGTTTACATTCCATGATATAAACTTCATATACAACAAATTTATAGTTATTCATACATTCTTTCATACCGATAGTCCGACTGTTTCAGGATGCATCCGGAAAACCTTACCTACAAACAGATACGCAACATCCGGCAAATCATATACAAACATATAAAAAACTCTGATAACACTCAAAACTATACAACCACGTTTTTCAATAAAGCGCACAAAAGGAGATCTGTAGACCATATTTTCCACTGGTATGAGCAGCAAACTCCATACACAAAAAAAGAGGATGCATTTCTATAGGAAACACATCCTCCATATATCTGGTAGAAAAAGAATGATTACTTAATGAGTTCCAGGCTTCTCTTGACAAAGTCGTTCAGCGAAGCACCTTTCAGCATACCATTCTGAAGCAAAGCCAAATCGATAAGCTGGCGGATAACTTTGTTCGTTGAAGCATATCCGGCCCAGATGTTCTCTTTCTGCTTCTTCAGTTCTTCCCACTTTTTATCGAGTTCGTTCACTTCGTCTTTCTCTGCTGTAGGAATTTCCTCGTCCTTCTTACCTTCCTGAGCTTTCTTCAACTCTGTCCGGCGGTTATGAACTTCGTCCATTTCCTTCTGAACCGGAGCGATTTCTGCACCACAGGCAGCTTCTTCACCAGCCAACACTTCCTTAACCAGCGGATGATCAGCATTGAGCACCAGATTGAACATGTCAGGCATTTCTCCATAGAAGCTCATTCCAGCTTGGATATTAGCCATTTCCTTCATACGGCGCATATATTCGCTCTGTGTGATCATCACCGGTGCTACATTTTCGCCCAACGCCTGAGCGGAAACGTGGAAGTCTGCCTTCTCAATTGTAGGCAGCTGACTCTTGAACAAGTGTGCAAGAGCCTCTTGCTTAGCTCCTTCGAGCACTTCGGCCTTCTTGTCTTCCTTCACAATCAGATTGTCAATCACGTCGCTGTCTACACGGGTGAAGCGTGCTTTTTCCAGCTTTTGTTCCAGCATACCTACTACGGCAATGTCCAACTGACCGTCCATCAACAGCACATTATAGCCTTTGTTCTTAGCGGCTTCAATGTAGCTGTATTGCTCGTCCTTATTGTTGGCATACAGATAGATCAGATTGCCGTCCTTGTCTGTCTGATTATCCTTGATCAGCGTCTTATACTCATCGAACGTATAGTACTTGGAATCGGTGTCGATGAAAAGGGCGAAATCTTTGGCTCTGTCGTAGAAATCTTCCTGAGTCAGCATACCGTAGTTGATGAAGATCTTCAGGTCGTTCCACTTTTCTTCGAACTGCTTGCGGTCGTTCTTGAAGATAGATTGCAGACGGTCGGATACCTTCTTGGTGATATAGGTAGAGATCTTCTTCACATTGGAATCGCTCTGCAGGTACGAACGTGATACGTTCAACGGAATATCCGGCGAATCGAGCACACCATGAAGCAGAGTCAGGAAGTCGGGCACGATGCCTTCGACAGAATCGGTTACATACACCTGATTACAATAGAGCTGTATCTTATTCTTAGTCAGTTCGATATTGCTCTTTACCTTCGGGAAGTAGAGCACACCGGTCAGATGGAACGGATAATCTACATTCAGGTGAATCCAGAACAACGGTTCATCGGACATCGGATAAAGATCGCGATAGAACGCCTTATAATCTTCGTCCTTCAGTTCGCTGGGCTTACGCGTCCACAGCGGAGTAGTCTCGTTGATAATGTTATCCTCGGCAGTTTCTACCTGCTTGCCATCTTTCCATTCTTTCTTTTTGCCAAAAGCAACGGGTACGGGCAAGAAACTACAGTATTTCTTCAGCAGGGTAGAGATGCGTGACTCTTCGAGGAATTCCTTGCAATCATCGTCGATATAGAGCACGATGTCGGTACCACGGTCGGCCTTGTCGCAATCTTCAATAGTAAACTCAGGACTTCCGTCGCAAGTCCACTTCACTGCCTGAGCTCCTTCCTTGCACGACTTGGTGATGATTTCTACCTTCTTGGCTACCATGAAAGCTGAATAGAAACCCAATCCGAAATGACCGATGATGGCATTGGCATCATTCTTATATTTCTCCAAGAAGTCGTTGGCTCCTGAAAAGGCTATCTGATTGATATACTTGTCTATCTCTTCGGCAGTAAGTCCCAAACCACGGTCGGATACGGTAATAGTATCTTTACCCAGTGTGACGTGAATGGTCAAATCGCCCAGTTCGCCTTTATACTCGCCGATGGATGCGAGGGTTTTCAGCTTTTGGGTAGCATCTACCGCATTGGATACTAATTCACGCAAGAATATCTCGTGATCGCTGTACAAGAACTTTTTAATAACGGGGAATATGTTTTCGGTTGTTACCCCAATGTTTCCTTTCTGCATAATAATAGGATATTTTAGGTTTTACTTTTTATTCTTTGTCCAAATGAAAACAAAAAAAATGCCAGTCCCGCAGGAACTGACATTTTGTCTGTATGAGATAGAAATTCTGTCAAGCCTTTTGCATCTTCAGCTCATCTTTGTCGGCATCCCATGTGACACGGATGGTATCACCAGCCTGTGCTTCGCCCGAAACAATCAGCTCGGACAAGCCGTCTTCCAGATAAGTCTGGATGGCACGCTTCAACGGACGGGCTCCGAACTGTACGTCGTAGCCTTTCTTGGCCAGGAATTTCTTGGCTTCGTCGTCCACGTCAAGGTGGTATCCAATGGCTTCCAACCGTTCGTAGAGGCCCTTCAGCTCAATGTCTACGATGCGTGTGATGGCATCGAGCGACAGTTGGTCGAAAGTTATAATCTCGTCAAGACGGTTCAGGAACTCGGGCGAGAAGGTCTTGTTCAACGCCTTCTGAATAACGCCACGTGAGTATTCCTTATCGTCGGTACGATTCTGTGCGGCAAATCCGACACCACGGCCAAACTCCTTCAGCTGACGGGTTCCAATGTTGGAAGTCAGGATGATAACGGTATTCTTGAAGTCGACCGTACGGCCTACGTTATCAGTCAAGCGCCCTTCATCGAGCACTTGCAACAGAATATTGAACACATCGGGATGTGCCTTCTCGATTTCATCCAGCAGGATGATGGAGTAGGGTTTGCGGCGCACCTTTTCGGTCAGCTGCCCACCTTCCTCGTAGCCTACATATCCGGGAGCGGCACCAATCATGCGCGACACGGTATACTTCTCCATATATTCGCTCATGTCGATACGTATCAGTGCATCGTCCGAGCCGAACATATAACGTGCCAACTGCTTGGCCAGGTGAGTTTTACCCACACCTGTAGGTCCCAGGAACATGAAGGTACCAATGGGACGGTTAGGATCTTTCAGGCCTACACGGCTACGCAGGATAGCCTTCACCAGTTTGTCGATGGCGACGTCTTGCGCAATGACTTTCGACTGAAGAGCTTCCTTCATGCCAGCCAGTTTCAATCCTTCGGCCTGCGCCATACGTTGCACGGGCACGCCCGACATCATTGACACGACGTTGGCTATCTCTTCTTCGCCCACCGTCTGACGGTGATCTTTCAGATGAGCTTCCCAGTCGGCTTTCATCGACTCCAGTTGAGCCGAAAGCTCTTTCTCGCGATCGCGATAGCTGGCAGCCAGCTCAAAGTTCTGCGACTTCACGGCTTCGCCTTTCTGTATGCGGGCTTCTTCTATCAGTTTTTCCTGTTCTTCAATCTCCTTGGGAGCGTTGATATTGGTCAGATGCACACGCGAACCGGCTTCATCGAGGGCATCGATGGCCTTGTCAGGGAAATTGCGGTCGCTGATATAACGGGCTGTCAACTTGACACATGCTTCCAAGGCTTCGTCAGTATAGGTGACGTTGTGATGGTCTTCGTACTTATCCTTGATGTTCTTCAATATCTGAAGGGTTTCCTCGGCTGTGGTAGGCTCTACCATTACTTTCTGGAAACGACGCTCCAAAGCTCCGTCTTTCTCGATGCTTTTGCGGTATTCGTCCAACGTAGTAGCGCCGATGCACTGTATCTCGCCACGAGCCAGTGCCGGCTTCAACATATTGGCGGCATCCATGCTTCCTGCGGCAGCTCCCGCACCGACAATGGTGTGGATCTCATCGATGAAGAGGATGACATCCGGATTCTTCTGCAACTCGTTGATAATGGAACGGATGCGCTCTTCAAACTGACCGCGGTATTTGGTACCGGCCACCACGCTAGACATGTCGAGCATAACGACACGCTTATCGAAGAGGACACGCGACACCTTCTTCTGATTGATGCGCAACGCCAGACCTTCGACAATGGCCGACTTGCCCACACCTGGCTCGCCTATCAGCACGGGATTGTTTTTCTTACGACGGCTTAAAATCTGGGCCAAACGTTCAATCTCGCGCTCACGACCTACGACGGGATCGAGTTTGCCTTCGGCGGCAGCACGGGTAATGTCCGTACCAAAATTATCGAGTACGGGAGTATCGTTAGCCGACTTCCGTGCCGTGGTTTGCGCCGTCGACGACGAACTACCTGCATTGCGACCGTTGTCTTGTCCGGAACGGGGCATGTCCATTTCTTCCTCATCATCGTCGTCTTCGGTAAAGCCCATACCCGCATTAGGGTTGGTCGACTTCTTAGTAAGCACTTCGTATACAGACTGATAGCTTACATAGTCGTCATTAAGCACCGTCGCAGCCATGTTGCTCTCGTCTTTCAGGATAGCCAGCAACAAGTGCTCCGTATCGGCCTGTTCGCTTTTCAGCAGACGGGCTTCGAGCATACTCATCTTAAGTATGCGTGTTGCTGTGGGCGAAAAGGACATATCGCCTTCGGACAGCAAATTATCGTCTTCGGCATCTCTCAGTTCGTCTTCGAGACGCTTCTTGATTTGATTCAGATTTGCATCGAGTTTCTCCAGCACTTCTACAGCTTTTCCGCCGCCATCACGCAAGATGCCGAGCAGCAGATGTTCGGGTCCGATGATGCTGTTTCCCAGCCGATTGGCTTCTTCTTTGCTATAAGTCAGTACGTCTGAAACTCTTTGTGAAAATTGACTGTTCATTGATTATCTCCTTTATATTAGGTTATATCCGGGACAAAGATACACATTTTTAGCGTGTGCACATCGCCGTTGCTTAATATTCTACAAATCTCATGCCAAGAATTGTGTGACAAACAGTCTCACGGAGAACCACCAGACAAGGTGTCACCAAAACGAAAGAATCGGTTTCATTTGGGCACAGATTTTCTACTTTAGCCATCATGAGTATTATTCATAACTCGCCAAATAGAATGAAAAAGAAGAGGAAAAGCATCCTCGCAGAGGAGAAAAACGTATGTAAGCCGGCTTCAGATTGCTTCTTGCAAAGGATAACATTGCTTTTCGGGCAGAAAAACATTGCTTTTGGCGCACCCAAACATCGACTTTCTCACCGCAAAGAGGCACTTTCGTCGAGCAAAAGAGGGAAGAAAACCCTCAAACGAATAAGAAAACCCTCTGAAAACACCGTTTTCGGTCTAATTCTCTTCTATTTCAAATGTAAGCATTTCGCTATTCCGCTGAATACAAGATAGTAAGACGTTTACCGCTTCATTTTTTTCCATCACTCCCGACATCCGTCCGAAATACGCGATTCTCAGGCAGTCGGAAAACCAAAGTGTCATTTTGCTAACGGACAGATTCCTTTTTCGAAGAGTGGAGTATACCTTTATTTATATAGTAATATTCACTCCGCTCGCTTCCTGCCAACTTTCTCGCCGAAACTTTCTTTTCGAAATGTTTTCGTATGTCGTAAAAAAGCAGTACTTTAGCGTGGTTTTTCACAAACCACGCAATGTATAATTAATAATCTTTTTAAATGCTTGAACAAGACAGAATTATAAAGATTAACATCGAGGAGGAAATGAAGTCATCGTACATTGACTACTCCATGTCGGTCATTGTTTCGCGTGCCCTTCCGGATGTTAGAGACGGTTTTAAGCCCGTTCACCGAAGAATTCTTTTCGGTATGATGGGATTAGGAAATACATCAGACAAACCTTATAAGAAATCGGCCAGAGTCGTGGGTGAAGTATTAGGAAAGTATCACCCGCACGGTGACTCGTCCGTATACGGAGCACTCGTCCGTATGGCACAGCCGTGGGCCATGCGCTACATGCTGGTAGACGGACAAGGAAACTACGGTTCGGTAGACGGCGACAGCGCAGCAGCTATGCGTTACACCGAATGCCGCCTTCAGAAGATCGGCGAAGACATGATGCAGGACATCGACAAGGAAACTGTCGACATGCAGAACAATTTCGACGACTCCTTGCAGGAACCCACCGTCATGCCTACACGCATTCCTAACTTGCTGGTGAATGGTGCGTCGGGTATCGCCGTAGGTATGGCAACCAATATGCCTACCCACAACCTGTCGGAAGTAATCGATGCTTGCGTGGCTTACATTGACAACAACGACATCGAAATCGAAGAGCTGATGAACTACGTCAAAGCCCCCGATTTCCCTACTGGCGGATACATCTACGGCATGAGCGGCGTACGCGAAGCCTACTTAACCGGACGCGGACGCGTAGTTATGCGTGCCAAAGCTGAGATAGAAACCGGCTCGACTCACGATAAAATCGTTGTAACCGAAATTCCTTACGGAGTAAACAAAGCCGAACTCATCAAATCAATAGCCGACCTGGCCAACGAAAAGAAAATAGACGGCATCTCCAACGCCAACGACGAATCCGACCGCGAAGGTATGCGCATCGTCATCGATGTGAAACGCGACGCCAATGCCAGCGTAGTACTGAACAAGTTGTACAAGATGACTCAGCTGCAGACCTCGTTCGGAGTAAACAACGTAGCACTTGTTCACGGACGCCCGCGCCTGCTCAACCTGAAAGACCTTATCAAGTACTTCATCGAGCATCGCCACGAGGTAGTTATACGCCGTACACAATACGACCTGCGCAAAGCCAAAGAACGCGCACACATCCTGGAAGGTCTGATCATTGCTTCGGACAACATCGACGAAGTAATCCGCATTATCCGTGCTGCCAAAACCCCGGCTGATGCCATCACAGGATTGATGGATCGCTTCCAACTGACTGAAATTCAGAGCCGAGCTATCGTCGAAATGCGTCTGCGTCAGCTGACAGGACTTATGCAAGACCAGCTCCACGCCGAATACGAAGAAATCAAGAAACAGATAGCCTATCTGGAAGAAATCCTCGTAAACGACGAGCTATGCCGCAAAGTTATCAAAGACGAATTGCTCGAAGTTAAAGAGAAATACGGTGACGAACGACGTTCAGAAATCGTTTACTCGTCCGAAGAATTCAATCCTGAAGACTTCTATGCCGATGATTCGATGATTATCACCATCTCGCACTTGGGCTACATCAAACGTACACCATTGAGCGAATTCCGTGCACAAAACCGCGGTGGGGTAGGTTCCAAGGGAACAGAAACCCGCGACGAAGACTTTGTAGAGCACATCTATCCGGCTACGATGCACAACACTATGATGTTCTTTACCCAAAAAGGTAAATGCTATTGGCTGAAAGTGTACGAAATTCCCGAAGGAACGAAGAATTCCAAGGGTCGCGCCATCCAGAACTTGCTGAACATCGATGCCGACGATGCGGTAAATGCATACCTGCGTGTCAAGAACCTGAACGATCAGGAGTTTATAAACAGTCATTACGTACTGTTCTGCACCAAGAAAGGTGTCATCAAGAAGACGTTGCTCGAACAATATTCGCGTCCGCGTCAGAACGGTGTCAATGCCATCACCATTCGCGAAGACGACCGCGTCATCGAAGTACGTATGACCAATGGCAACAACGAAATTATCATAGCCAACCGTAACGGACGTGCTATCCGCTTCCACGAAAGTGCAGTCAGAGTCATGGGACGTACAGCTACTGGCGTACGAGGCATCACGCTTGATGAAGACGGCCAGGACGAAGTTATCGGTATGATTTGCATCAAGAACCCGGAAGAAGAAACCATTATGGTAGTATCCGAACAAGGTTACGGCAAGCGCTCCGATATCGAAGACTACCGCAAGACCAACCGTGGAGGAAAAGGTGTAAAAACACTGAACATCACCGAAAAGACTGGTAAGCTGGTAGCTATCAAGTCGGTAACTGATGAAAACGACCTGATGATTATCAACAAATCCGGTATCACTATTCGTCTGAAAGTCGCCGATGTACGTATCATGGGACGTGCCACACAAGGAGTCCGTCTGATTAACCTCGAAAAACGCAACGACGAGATAGGTTCGGTATGTAAGGTTACTTCCGAAAGTGAAGAAACCAACGTAGCAGAAACGCTGGAAGGTGAAAATATGGAGGAAAACGGAATAGCTAATAATGGAGATCTTTTTGAAAACGGTCTTCAGGAGGAGCAAAACGATAACGAACCAACAACCGATGAAAATGAAGAATAGACATAATATTAATTTTAATTTTTCTACAATCATGAAAAAAGTTTTATTTTCAGTGGTTTTATTGCTTGCCGCTGGCTCAGCTTTCGCACAGGAAAAAGCCGTGAAAGAAGCCAAAAGCATCGCTAATGGAACAAACCCCGATTTTGCTAAAGCTGAACAGCTGATTCAGGGAGCTTTGACCAATCCGGAAACCAAAGACGATCCCGAAACATGGAACGTTGCTGGATTCATCCAACGCCGGAGAAGTGAAAAAGAAATGGAGAATGCCTATTTGAGAAAGCCATACGACACACTCCAAATCTATAATAGCGCATTGAATATGTGCAGATACTTCTTCAAATGCGACGAACTTGCTCAGATTCCTAACGAAAAAGGAAAGATCAAGAACAAGTATAGAAAATCGAATGCCGCTACTATGTTGACTGAAAGAAACAACCTGATCAATGGTGGTATTCAATACTTCAACATGGCAACAGGAAAAGAAGGAGCTGAAGCAAAGGAATACAATCAAAAAGCATTAGATTTCTTTGCTACCTATATTGATATTGCAGCTAGTCCGATGTTTGAAAAAGAAAACCTTCTTCAGACAGATACCGTTCTGCCGCAAATCGCATATTATGCAAGTTTGGCTGCAACAAAGAACGAAGATTATCCCAGCGTATTGAAATATGCACCGTATGCTCAGGATGACAAAGAAGTAGGTAAATATGCTATGGAGTTCATTTCTACAGCTTTGAAAGCTCAAGGAGATACTGTAAAATGGGTAACATCACTGAAAGAAGGTATACAAAAATATCCTGATCATCCGTTCTTCTTCGGCCATTTGATTGATTATTACAGCAGTCATAACAAATACGATGAAGCAATGCAATTTGCAGATGAAATGTTGGCTAAAGATCCTAATAATACATTCTATCTGTATGTGAAAGGGTATTTGTATCATAATATGTACAATGTCCTCAAAGAGCAGAAAAAAGATCAAGAAGCTAGCGATGCCCTGAATAAAGGAATCGAATACTACCAAAAAACTGTAGAAGTAGATCCTAATTATGCAGAAGCATATTCTAATTTAGGTCTGATTTACTGTCTGCAAGCTCAAGACTTCTCAGAAAAGGCAACTACAGATGTTAACGATCCGAAATACAAAGAAGATCAGGAAACACTGAAAACATTCTATGAGAAAGCAAGACCTTGCTACGAAAAAGCAAGAGCTTTGAAACCCGACCAAAAAGACTTATGGTTGAACGGTTTGTATCGCGTATACTATAACTTGGATATGGGACCGGAATTCAAAGAAATCGAAGATATGATGCCGTAATCATAGAATTGAAATAACAATCATACAATATAGCCCAGGAAATATTTTCTTGGGCTATATTTTTAATAATACTCTAGATTCTTGTATTTACATACTTAAAAGTGGCACATTATACACGGAATATTAAACTTTAATATCAGTATTATGTTTAATATGGCATTGAAAGCAATCCCCTTTCTATCATTTCACACGCCTTATTGTCTAGAAAAAAGCTTGCAACAAATGTTATTAGGATCTATTAGTAAGAACCAGCATTGGTGTATCTGAATGAAAAATCATTTTCCGTGCAATACTCGGATTAAAAAGCCTATAAAATATGTTACGTCTATACGACGTCAAAGCAATAATATCAATATTTTCCTTTTCGATATACTGCTCCAGATTATTTAATAAATCATCATCCTGCACGACATCATAATGAATGTCTAGTTGAGGATATTGCTTATGAAAATATTCTTTTATTCCTCCCAGCTTAATTTCATCCCAAGTGTCCTTAATCCCAGAAAGATGAATTAACGAAACAGAAAAACGAAAGGATTTAAAACTAGCAATCAAAGAATCAAAAGCTATTAAGTCACGTTGATCAAAATTTGTAATAAATGCAATGTGCTTAACTTCAGAGAATTGTCGGAAAGGAGTATTTTCTGGAATAGCTAAAACCGGCACCCGGCTCCGTTCAATAACTTCAGCCGTTACACTACCTATTAAATCCAAATCCTTTTGATTCTTACCTCGTGTACCCATAATAACAATACGCGGACAGCAATCTTTCACATAACGTAAGATCTCTTCCTCTGGAATACCCTCACGAAGCACGCACATATACTTGACATTTGGAAATTGTCTAGAAGCAATCTTCTCTTTTACCTTATCCAATAAGCCATTAAGCTCTGCATGTACCTTTTGCAAGATCGTTTTTACATTTTCATCATCTGAAAGCTGATAATTGAATATATCGCCATACGGTAATGATGTTGAATAAATAGGCGTAAAATACACATGTAATAAAATAACCTCTGCACCTGTATTTTGAGCATAATTAAAGCCAAATTCACAGGCTTTCATCGAATACCCCGAGAAATCTACCGGTATTAAGACTTTATTGCTTGTAGATTTAGTCTGAGAAACCTTCCCTCCTACTACATCTTCTGATAGCCAAGCTGAACTTTCTATAATTTTCAAAGCATGAGGCAAATCGCTTTCTTTTATACGCACACGTACTCCAGAAGAAATAACAGGTTGTATCTGATTGACATTATGTATATAGGTTTCAATACCTTCATCTTCTAAAATAGTTTTTAGTATTTGGGCCTTTGCGTATGTCAAAATAGCTAATGTTACTAACTTATCCTCCATAATTCAAGTATTTTATTGAAAATAAAAGAACAAAAAGCACAAATTTCATAGATAACGATTTCACGGAAATACTATTCCGCAAAAATCCGTGAAATTTGTGCTTCTAAAAACTAGTGATCAACAAATCTCTACTCGCAGATTCAAGATTCCTCAGGTGTTGAATTACTATTTATTTCATCTAGGATCTTTAAAGCTCGATCCAAAACCGTTGTATCATCAATCATCACTAAACCACCATCAGGACCCGGCTCTAAATGAATACCTACACTTTTCCCTTCTTTAAAATTATGTCCTCCAAAGAAATTACGCACCGTATCAACATTCAATCCTAATTCATCTGCAATACGATGCATACTGCCATTGGGCAATGAGTCTTTTATTTTACGAAGTTCATTAAATGTTATTGTTCTCATATTCATAAATTTAATGGTTAATACTCTGTTTTATTTAATATCGCGGTATAAACTTAAGGAAAAAATAAGAGAAAACAAACAAAATCCCTATCTTTTTGCAAAAAAATAGTTCGTGTAAGCTTTTCTCCTACACGAACTATTTCTCAAGTTTATTTCTCAAAAAATTAAATAACTTCAATTGAAGAAGTAGGTACCCATCCTACTTTACCATCCTCCAAACGTATTTCCTTCCATTCACGCATAGAATTGTCTTTAAGTTCTACCTTACTACCTTCATGGAGGATAAATAAGCTTGTTCCACTTTCACTGGGAGTACTTCGTACTGTGACACTTGGCACAAGGACAATAGCCGCATTACGATTCACTAGTACAGCCTTTTGCTGAGATGCAAAAACATTACTTAATACCACTAATATTAAAAATACAATACCGCCAATAAATCCTCCCTTTTTCAGACTTGCCTGTTTTGAGAAAAAGAAAAGAGCAACAGCAACCAAAAAAAGTATAAAGAATAATATACCGCATTTGGCCCATGCATCCACACTTAAACAATTAATCAATGACTTAATCCAAGCAACAAAGAAAATATCAGGAATGGGAGTTATTTTATCAACAGTCTTAGCACGAGCCATTTCCAAATTCACACGTATATCTGTATTTCCTGGATCAAGTAACAAAGCACGCTCATAATTTAATATAGACTTTGCAATATCATTGGTCTTATAATAGCAGTTACCTAAATTATAATATACCTCAGCCGCTTCTCCTTTTTCCAAAAGCGCTTCGTATATCTGAATGGCTGATTTATAATCATTCTTGATATAGGCACTATCACCTCCTGATTTGGTTATGTTTTTACCGCTCTTTTCTGTAGAAAATTCGGTATGCGATCCTATTGAAACAGAATCTTTCCCTGACTGTATTGAATCCAAGGAAATTTCTTCTGCCCATAAAGACATTGCAATTAATAAGTTAAAGGCAAAAAACAATATCTTTTTCATTACTCTTTCCTCCTTGATTAATGTTTAATTGAATTTTCCATTTTGGTAATCACGTTCAAAGATGCAGTATAGACCTTATCCATTGCTTGATTATCACTTCCTGGAGCAAAACGTGCAAACTCACAATCATTCAATGCATCTAAAAAGTCTTTTATCAGAGTATCATCAACACCATACTTACGAAGTTCTTCCTCTATATTATCTTTTGACAAACGCGATACAGGAATACTCAACTTATCACTTATATAACCCCAAAGTGCCTTTAAAACCTCATCATAGAAATCCTCTTTCTTATTCTCCTGCAATAACTTACCTGCCAGCTTCATTCGTTTTACAGCTACTTTATTTGCCTTCTTGGTACGCATTTTAGCTACATTGGCATTAGCAGCTATTTGCTTGCGATACACAATAAAGAATACTATAAATGCTATTCCCGGTACCAAATAGAACAAATAATATCCCATTGAACCAAAGAAGAAATCTCCTTTTGGAGTTAATACAACATCGTTCTGCTTGATAAAACGAATATCTTCATTCAAAACTTTCAAGTCTTCCTTATTGGTAAAGTTAGCTATCGTCTGTGCCGCATTACCAGCTCCCTTCTCAACTTGTAACGTATATTCATCCGTAGTCAACACTTTATAAGACTGAGAATGAATATCAAAATAACTAAACTTTATAGATGGAATCTTAAAAGTACCCGCATTACGCGGAATAGCCAAATATTCAATAACCTGACTTCCAGACAGTCCGGCATTAGTCAAACGGAAATTATTTTCAACCTTCGGATCATAGACCTCAAAATCTTCAGGAAATTTCACTTCTGGAGTAGAAAGCAATTTCAGATTTCCCGTTCCAGAAATAACCACTTTTAAGGTAACGGCATCATTAGTCTTCAATTTGGTCTCATTGATAGAAGAAGAAATGCTAAATTCACCTACCCCGCCAGAAAAACCTTCAGGTTTACCCGAAGGCAGAGGCTTCGCATTAATCGTTACTTGAGGCGTTATCAGCGTTTTCTTCACTTCTACATAGTTGCTACCCCCATTCAAAAATGCTTCAAACGGATCATTCACCTGCACTGCTTTAGCTATTGATGCATCAAAACGAGCCGGTTCTATCGTCAATTTACCAGATTGTTGGGGGAAAAGTACAAACTGACGATAAACAGTTGTCTGATAATTCCGGCCTTTATAATGTTCCAAACTCCATCGGCGATCATTGGGCAATTCTACTTCTTGGGAATGAAAGCCTTTAAAATCTGGCAATTTCACATTATCAAAACCACGTAAATCAACTAATGTATATATCTTATAAGTCAGCAAAAAGGCTTCCTGCTCATACACATTCACTTTACTGGCCGTAGCCGTTATAATTAAATCATCCTTTGAAACAGAAGAGCCGGAAGATGCCTGTCCAGATCTACCACCTCTACTTTGATTTCCAGAAGATGACTGCTGGTCAGCTGGCAAAACCTTGACTTTTACAGAATTAGAAATCATTTGGTTACCCCCTGCGGTAATAGAAGCACCTGGAATAGTGAATGTACCTTCCTTATTCGCCATTAAAATATAAGTAAAAGTCAGATTTTCACTTCTTTTCCCGTTAATACTCTGCATACTATAAGAACGGCTCGGTCCCATAAGTACTTCGAAATCCTTAATAGAAGGCACCCGGAAATCTCTTACATCTTGTGTATTCACTGTATAAGATAGCCTAAATTGGTCTCCTACAGCCACTGCCTCCGGTGCTGATGCCGAAAAAGTAATTTTGTCATCGGCAATAGCAGTATGTACAAAAACAGCCATTAAAGCTATCCATATAAAAACAAATTTTCTCATATATCATCTCTTTTTTATTACCAATCTTTCTCTAAACGTCCTCCTTGGATGACTTGTTGCTGCTTCTTTACTTTGTCCTGAACATCTTTCTCGTCCTGCATCACAGACTTCAATAATTGTTCTGCATTTTCTTTAGACATCTGTTCATTTTGTTTCTGTGACTGTGGAGGTTGCTGTTGTTGATTATTCTGTTGATCCTGCTTATTCTCCTGCTCTTTCTTTTCCTGTTCCTTTTTCTCTTGTTCCTTATTTTGATCTTGATTTTGGTCCTGATTCTGCTGATTTTGCTCTTGGTCTTTTAATAGTTTCTGTGCTAAAGCCAGATTATAACGAGTTTCATCATCTTTGGGATTATTGCGCAATGATTCTTTATAAGCTTCCACTGCTTTTGCATAATCTTTTTGTGTCTGAAAAATATCCCCTATATTATGAAATATATAGGCCAGTTTTGATTTATCCTTTTCTATTTTTGCAGCAGCACTATACTGTTCCATAGCCTCCTGTACCTTATTTTGTCTGACCAACGTATTTCCCAAATTATACATTGATATAGAAGATTTTGGATTTACTTCCAACGCTTTTCTATAATTTACTTCAGCATCAACAAATACACTGTCTTTAAAAGCCCGATTTCCTTTACGTATATAATCACGTTCAGCTTTTTGGGCTGAAGCAGAAAATATAGCAGCAAACATCATCAGAACTAGCCCTATGCATCTTTTCTGTAACATAATAATCATTTCTTATTTGAAAATAGATGAATATTTCGGAACAATGGATTTTTACGTTCCAAAATCAACATTTCAACCAATAATAATATCAATATAAACCACGCTACAGCCTGAAACTGCTCATTAAATTCCGTGTAAACTTGAGTCTCGACATCAGCCTTAGCCATTTTATTAATTTCCTGTCCAATAGCCTTTTGTGCATTGTTGGTATTATCAACACGTACATAAAGTCCATTTCCAGCTTTTGCGATTTCCTGGCACATTGCTTCATTGAGACGTGTCACAATCACATTACCTTCACGGTCTTTACGATAATCATTGGTACCCTCCATAGGTATTGGTGCTCCATCAGGCAATCCTACACCAAGCACATTTACCTGGATTCCTTTTTTGGCAGCTTCTGTCGCAGCTTCCACAGCACCTCCTTCATGGTTTTCACCATCTGTAATCACAATTACCGCACGCCCAACTCCTTCTTGCGGAGTAAAACTACGCGTAGCCAAGTTTATGGCAGCACCAATAGCTGTTCCTTGCTTCGATATCAATGACGGGTCGATAGATTCCAAAAACATTTTTGCAGAAATATAATCGCTGGTAATAGGCAGCTGTGTAAAAGCATCTCCCGCAAAAACAATCATACCAACTTTGTCATTTTCCATTTTATCAACCAACTGAGCAACCAATCGCTTTGCTTTAGCCAAACGACTAGGCTGCACATCTTGAGCCAACATCGAATTAGATATGTCCAACGCAATCATTACCTCTACTCCCTGCCGTTTTACCGTTTCAAGTTTTGAACCAAACTGCGGGCGTGCCAATAACAAGGAAAATAAAGCTACCACAAGCCAGATTATTCCGAATTTCACATCTGGACGATACTTTGAGACATCTGGCATCAACATTGCCATCAGTTCTGGATCACCAAATTTACGTATAGCTCGTCTTCTCCTATAATTGGAATACCAATAAAGCAGTGCTAAAACAGGCAACAATAACAGTAAATATAAATATGCAGGCTCTTCAAATCGAAACATTTTTACTAAGATTTAAATTCTACAACATACAAAATGCACATCCCAAAAACAAACCTATGGAATTTTCTTTAGAATGGTATTTCTTAACAGTACCTCCAATAATACACATAAGAAAGCTGCCAACGCAAACCAACGGTATTCTTCTTGTCGTTTACTATACTCTTTTACGTTAAGTTTTGTCTTCTCCAGCTTATCGATTTCTTCATATACTTCCTTCAACTTAGAATTGCTCGTTGCGCGAAAATAGTTACCATCGGTTGTTCCGGCAATTTGTGTCAATGTCTTTTCATCAATTTCTACAGGCATATTCACATATTGCACTGTTCCTCCTACCGGATAAGGATAAGGTGCCATTCCATTAGTACCTACACCAATGGTATAAACCCTAATTCCAAAACTTTTTGCTATTTCAGCAGCAGTCAACGGAGAAATTTCTCCTCTATTATTTGTTCCATCCGTCAACAATATAACTACTTTTGATTTTGCCTTGCTGTCTTTCAAGCGAGTAACCGCATTGGCAATTCCCATTCCGACTGCCGTTCCATCCTCTATAAGCCCACATTTCACATCCTTGATCAAATTTAGCAACACTGCATGATCAACCGTCAACGGACATTGTGTAAAACTCTCACCTGCGAACAAAGTTATACCGATATTGTCATTAGGACGTCCGTTAATGAATTCAGCAGCTACATCTTTTGCTGCTTCCAGACGATTCGGCTTCAAGTCTTCAGCTAGCATACTGGTAGACACATCAATAGCCAACATTATATCGATACCCTCTATTTCACTATTTTGCCAACTATTAGTTGTTTGTGGACGTGCTAAAACAAGAATAATCAATACCAAAGAAATGATCCGAAGCACAAATGGAACGTGCAACAAATAATTCTTATAACTCTTAGGTGTATGAGCATAGACACGAGCATCTGAAATCTGAAGCGTAGCCTCAGATTTCTTCCTCTTCATAGTATACCATAACACATAAGGTATAATCAGTATCAATAAAAATAAATATTCAATATTGGCAAAAACCATGATACTTATAACTTTTACAAATTACAAAATTCAACCTCTACAATGATCTTCATGCAAAATATGAATACAATTCTGTACCTATATATATTAATGAAGCAATAACAGCAATCGACAATATTACAATTCCGACGCCAAGCAATATTTTCATACGCAATGAGCGTTTCTCAATAACCGTAATCTCTGTAGGTTGCGGCTTAGCATTATCATCCTCCTGAACCTTTGTTTCATTAATAAAATCTATAGCATTAATCAGATTTGCATCGTTTTCATTCATTAACGGATTATGCTTGGCAAATTTCACCAAATCAGCTGTTTCAAATAAAGAGCGCAAATCTGCAATTGCATCTTTATCATTAACTTCCAATAATTTAGCAATGATTTCCGAAGAAGTCATTTCCAATGCATTAAATCCAAAACGATCTTTTATATATCCACGAAGTGCATCTGTCAACTCTGTATAATACTCCTTCTGCATACCTTTCTGCCAAACCTTCTCGGCCTTGATTCGTTCAATCTCTTGCAAAGCCAACTGATGTGGAGGCAATTTAGGCTCTACCTTCACTTTTCGAATAATTGGTTTATTATCAAAAATTCGCATAATTAAGTATACAAGGAGAAAGCCGAACGGAATCAGCAAAATACCACATGCCATAACTCCATACCAGTCTTTCCAAACAAAAGGTGCAGCCATTACAGGCTTCGGACCATAAAAACGTAATGTATCCAATGGAACGGAATATACTTTCAAAGCCAATGCTTTTGACAGGTACGGTTTATTGTCAACCAAAACCTGCATTGGAGGCAAATAATAAAGAGCGGAATCAAAAGAAGTAATGGTATATTCCTGCTTTATCAACAAACGTTTCCTGTCATTCAGATATTGAGTATCCGGTTTAGCTATGTCTATAATTTCAACTCCTTTTACAATTGTATCTGTATAAACTGGAAAAATCGCACGTTTATCGGCATCCGTCGAAACCTCTAAAGTGATTTTAGTCTGCTCTCCTATAAGAATCTGCAAAGAATCTATTTTGGCATCTACCGTCACCGACTGAGCTGCCATTCTGCCAGTCAACAGTCCTAACAGCGTTATCAGAAATATAATTTTTCTCATTTCCCGATCAATTTCGTTTTGCGAATAAACTCATCAATGCCTTGACATAATCCTGATCAGTCCGCACTGACACGTTGTCCACATTGCTTTTAGTAAATGTTTCATTCAGTTCAGCCTGCCTATTTACCCACCAGTCATGATGAGCACGGCGCACCGCACGCGAAGAAGTATCAATCCATTGTTCATGTCCGGTTTCTGCATCCTTTATTTTCATCATTCCTATCGCCGGTAATTCTTCAACACGCTTATCATACACCTGTATAGCTACCACATCATGCTTCCGGTTAGCAATTGTCATTGCATTTCTAAAACTCTCCTGATCAATAAAATCAGATAGGATAAAAGCTGTGCAACGACGTTTCATCACATTTGTCAGATATTCCAACCCAAGCCTGATATTAGTTCTTCTACTTTCGGCATGAAAATCTATCAGTTCACGAATGATGTAAAGTATATGCTTACGTCCCTTTTTAGGAGGGATAAATTTTTCTATCTGATCCGAAAAGAAAATGACTCCAATTTTATCATTATTTTGTATGGCTGAGAAAGCCAAAGTTGCGGCTATTTCTGTTACCATATCCTTCTTCATTTGCTTTACCGTACCAAATTCCAAACTTCCGGAAACATCAACCAACAACATCACTGTAAGTTCACGCTCTTCTTCAAAAACCTTCACAAAAGGTTTATTGAAACGAGCAGTAACATTCCAATCGATGTCGCGAATATCGTCACCAAACTGATATTCACGGACTTCCGAAAAGGCCATACCTCTACCTTTAAAAGCCGAATGATACTGGCCTGCAAAGATATTATTGGACAATCCTCGGGTCTTGATTTCAATCTGACGAACTTTTTTTAATATATCTGTTGTTTCCATTGATCCAATCTAAACAATCATTTTCTTTCTAAAGCATAATACCTGTTACATTCATTAGGGTACTTCTACTTTATTCAAGATCTTGCTTACAATCTCATCCGATGTTAAATTACTTGCCTCTGCTTCATAAGTCAATCCTATACGGTGACGCAATACATCATGTGCTACAGCACGTACATCCTCAGGAATCACATATCCACGGCGCTTAATAAAGGCATAACTTCTTGCAGCCAATGCCAAATTAATAGAAGCACGCGGAGAGCCACCAAAACCAATCATTTCTTTCAATTCCTTCAAATCATATTTCTCAGGATAACGTGTAGCAAAGACAATGTCTACAATATATTTTTCGATTTTCTCATCCAGATATACCTGACGCACAACTTTACGTGCCTCGATTATTTCTTCCGCCTTCAGAATAGGTTTAACAGAAACTTTATCCCCACTAATATTCTGACGGATTATTAATTTTTCTTCCTCCAGTTTTGGATAATCAATAATCACTTTCAGCATAAAACGGTCTACCTGAGCTTCAGGCAATGGATAAGTACCTTCCTGTTCTATAGGATTCTGTGTTGCAAGCACCAAAAAAGGCTCTGGCAGTCTAAAAGTATCCTTACCTATAGTAACTTGACGTTCCTGCATTGCTTCCAACAAGGCACTTTGCACTTTGGCTGGTGCACGGTTAATTTCATCAGCCAATACAAAATTAGCAAATACCGGACCTTTTTTAACTTGGAAAGCTTCATCTTTCTGGCTATATACCATGGTACCGATTACATCCGCCGGCAATAAGTCTGGCGTAAACTGAATACGGCTATATTGGGCATCAATCAAAGAAGCCAATGTCTTTATGGCCAAAGTTTTTGCAAGTCCAGGGACACCTTCCAACAATACATGTCCATCAGACAACAAACCTATTAACAATGACTCTATCAAATGTTTCTGACCAACAATCACTTGGTCCATACCCGTAGTAAGATTAGTAATGAAAGCACTTTGTCTTTCAATTCGCTCGTTCAACTCGCGAATATCAACTGTTCCAGTCATAAATTAAGCTATTTTTATATTTTCACATTCATTCATTATAATCCGGAATCAACCGGTATTTTTCTTTCCGCTTTCAAAAGTACGGGAATAAATCAACCATACCAATTAATTTTTATTAAAAAAGCATTGTGCAGTCTTCAGATTAAACTACTTTCATAGAGTTTAGTATTTAACACAAAAAAACAGCACTTTTTTACTATTTCCTGATCAAATCTGGTATTTTTATTGTTACTCCCGAAGGCACGTTGTCCGGATTCTTAATAAGTTCCCGATTATATTTCACTATATAAGGCCATAAAGCTTTTGTTCCGTAGAATCGCAGGGATATTTTTGTTAATGTTTCCCCCTCTTTCATCGTATAAGTGGCTTTTGTACCAACAATCTCATAATCTGTAGAATCTGGAATAAACAAGTCTTTAGAGGCTTTAACAGCCTTCTTTGCATCTTTTTGAGGTGTAGATGAAGCCTTCGGCGTAACCTTCTTTTTTAGTGTTTCCGAATTAACTGTGTCCTGAGTTGTTGCTTTGATTGTATCAGCAATAGCTTTTCTGCAATCTTCATTATTTTCTAAGACAACCGAAGTCGTAGAATCTAACTGAGACTTATTTTTATCCGTATCCTCTACCCGAATTGTATCGCTATCCGATATTCTTGCCTCATTTTCTTTATGTTGCATCAGGTCTGGCCAGTACATCGCCCCCACAACAGCTATACATATTAATACAACAATAATAGCCGTGCTCACCAAATACTTCATAAACGCCGTACCTCCTCCTTCTTGATGTTCAGAAGAGGTCTCGTTTTTCAGATTTTCAGTATTTTCCTCTATGTCCTCTTCCTCCACAGGCATCTTCTCTTCTTCAGGCAATTCTGTTTGTTCTATACTTATTGAATGATTTTCTTCCTCCGATTCCACCAACGTTCTTTCTGGTTCAGAAATATTATTAGTTGAAACCACAGTTGCAGTCTCCTCCTCCTGACATTGCATAACAGGATCCTCTGTTACCGTTTTACTCTCATTGTCATCATCATCTGTACTACTGTCTGTCGCAGGCATATCATCAAACACCACATTGTCATTCAATAAAACCGATTCAAAATGAGCAAAAGGTTTATTGATAGCCTCCTTTAGCAAGGTTTCAGGAGTAAATGATATTTTGGCATGTCCCAGAATCTCAAAACGTTCACCCGTATTAATATTGATGCTTTCCCGACTTTCTACATTTATCAATTTAAAGGTTCCCAACCCCCTTATTTTCACATATTTATCTTTCTCCAAAGATTCTTCAATCAAAGCAAAAAACTCCCTCACAAAACTTTCTGCATCCGATCTGTTCATACTATGTTTTTCAGCCAGCAGATCAATCAAATCCTGTATATTCAGTTTATCCGACATATTTTATGATAAAAGGGAATTATTATTTGAATTTATCCTTTAAAGAAGAACTTGGTTTGTAAGTCAATATCAGCTTGGGAGGTATCAACATACGTTGTTTAGTTACAGGATTCACAGAAATACGTTCTATTTTCTTTTTTACTTCAAATGTACCGAAGCCTTGTATAGAAATAACATTTCCCTCCTGCCACTGTTGTGACATTGACGATAACAGCGAAGATACCAATTCCGAAGTATCTTTTAATGTATATCCCAGTCTAGAAGACAATTCTGTTACAAACTCTTTATTATTCAAAGCTTCTACTTTTAAATATCACATAATAATATCCACACCCACTTATACCCTAAACAATTTCTCCAAAAAGGTCAAAATCATCTGAGCTTAAAATACGAACATTATAAAAACATCCGATTTCTAATTCTCTATCTTGCTTTTCAATCAAAACCTCCGGATCCACTTCAGGTGAATCAAATTCCGTTCTTCCTATATAATAATCACCTTCAATGCGATCGATTATAACCTTCATTATTTGCCCGACTTTGGCTGCACTCAACTCTGCAGATATTCCCTGCTGAATAGCCATCAGTTCGTCCAAACGTTTTTCCTTCACTTCCTGTGGAATGGAATCCTCATAATTCGCAGCCGAATATGTCCCTTCTTCTTCCGAATAGGCAAAAGCCCCCATTCTGTCAAAACGAGCCTTACGGACAAAATCCTTCAGTTCTTCAAAATCCGCTTCCGTTTCTCCTGGATGCCCGACCATAAGTGTCGTACGCAAGTGAATGCCAGGCACTTCTTTTCTAAATTCTTCTATTAACTTATAAGTATCTTCTTTTGTAACATGCCGCCGCATCTTTTCCAACATATTATCGCTAATATGCTGCAAAGCAATATCCAGATATTTACAGACATTATCATGTTCACGCATAACCCTAAACAGTTCCTTAGGGAAATGAGCCGGATATGCATAATGCAGACGGATCCATTCGACACCGTCAATCTCTGCAATACGCTCAATCAATTCAGGAAGCATTTGCTTTTTGTACAAATCAACCCCATAATACGTCAATTCCTGAGCAATTATCTGTAATTCCTTTACTCCTTTTGCTACAAGATATTTAACTTCGTCCAATATTTCTTCCATCGGACGTGATACATGACGTCCTGTTATTATAGGTATTGCACAATAGGAACATTTACGATCACATCCTTCGGAGATTTTCAGATATGCATAATGTTTCGGGGTTGTAAGGGTTCGCTCATTCCGCAACTCTTCATGGTACACCTTTCCTAAATCAGCAAGCAGATTTTTCCAGTCAAATTTACCATAGAACTTATCTACTTGTGGAATTTCCACAGAAAGTTCTTTCAGATAACGTTCCGAAAGACATCCCATAACATACAACCGTTCAAGGTCTCCCTGCTCTTTGGCTTGGGCAAATTCAAGAATCATATTGATAGACTCTTCTTTTGCATCGCCAATAAAGCCGCACGTATTAATAACTGCAATCTGCCCCTTCGGATGTTCGGCATCATGAGTAACCTTATAACCAACAGCTTCTAACTGACGCATTAAATGTTCCGAATCCACCAGGTTTTTAGAACATCCTAACGTTATAATATCTATTGTTTTCCGTCTCATGCATTTCCTCCAAACAAAGAATCTACAAATTCCTTTTTACGGAAAACCTGCAAATCTTCCATTCCCTCTCCTAATCCAATATATTTTACGGGGATTTTAAACTGATCTGAAATACCAATAACAACACCACCCTTAGCTGTACCATCCAACTTTGTAACAGCCATAGCAGTTACCTCAGTAGCCAATGTAAATTGCTTGGCCTGTTCAAAAGCATTTTGTCCTGTAGATCCGTCCAAAACCAATAAAACTTCATTCGGAGCATCAGCAACAACTTTTTTCATAACATTCTTTATCTTGGTCAATTCATTCATCAGACCAACTTTGTTATGAAGACGTCCGGCCGTATCAATAATCACCACATCTGCATGATTGGCTACAGCAGAACTTAGTGTATCAAAAGCAACTGAAGCCGGATCGGCACCCATTTTTTGTTTGACGACAGGCACTCCCACACGTTCTCCCCAAATCACCAGTTGTTCTACAGCAGCAGCTCTAAATGTATCAGCAGCCCCGAGATATACAGTTTTACCAGCTTTTTTAAACTGATAAGCCAATTTTCCAATTGTCGTAGTCTTACCCACTCCGTTTACTCCTACTACCATAATAACGTATGGTTTATTCGAAATAGGAGCTTCGAAGTCATCCACATCATCCGAATTATTTTCTGTCAGCAAAGCTGCAATTTCATCGCGCAAAATATGGTTCAATTCTGTCGCATTCATATATTTATCGGTTGCAGCACGCTTCTCAATACGTTCTATAATCTTCAACGTAGTTTCCACTCCCACATCCGATGTTATCAGAACTTCTTCCAGATTATCTAAAACTTCATCATCAACCTTTGATTTTCCAGCCACAGCACGGGCTATTTTTCCAAACACACTTTCTTTGGTTTTAGACAAACCCTTATCCAAGGTTTCTTTCTTTTCCTTTGAGAAAAAACTAAAAAATCCCATAATTTAAATATTTGTACGACAACATTATGCTACAAAGATATAATAAAACTGACAAATAATAAACACTTCCACCCTTTTTTAAAAAAAGAAATCCTCTCATCGAAAAAATCAATGAGAGGATTTTTATTCTTTATCAGCGCTCCAACAAAACTAAGCACTCTTATACTTATTTCTTAAAGAAATCCTGTACTTTCTCGTTAGGAACCATTTGTTCATCAAAGATGTAAGCACCCGTCTTCGGAGACTTCACCATCTTAATAACTTTCGTATAAGCACGACCTTCTTTAGAACCTTCGTGCAAACTTGCTACTGTTTTCTTTGCCATGGATTATACTATTTTATTTAATTTCCTTATGAACTGTTACTCTTTTCAGAATGGGGTTATATTTTTTCAACTCCAATCTTTCAGTAGTATTCTTTCTATTTTTTGTTGTAATATAGCGAGAAGTACCCGGCATACCGCTATCCTTCTGCTCTGTGCATTCCAAAATTACTTGCACTCTGTTACCTTTTGTTTTCTTTGCCATAATCAGTATCTCCTCTTACTTTTTAGCCAATAACCTTGATGCTTTTCCAATCGCAATATCCCTTAGCAACAGCTTCGGTCAAAGCAGCATCCAATCCTTTTTTATTAATAATACGCAGCCCGTTAGCACAAATACTAAGGCTGATCCAACAATCTTGTTCTACATAATAGAACTTTTTGTTAAACAAGTTCACGTCAAAAGTTCTTTTAGTTCTTCTTTTTGAGTGTGAAACATTGTTGCCAATCATGGCTTTCTTTCCGGTAATTTGACAAATCTTCGACATTTCTATCTCTATTTTTATAGTTTTTATCTTGCTTATTTCAAACAGAGCGCAAAGTAAGCACTTTTATCGTTACAAAACAAGTATTTCTTAAAATAATTCACTGTCTAATAGTATTTTTCTTTATTCCAAACCGTTTCTAAGCATGATAAGGGCATTTTTAATGGCTTTTTCCACATTTCCTGCTCTTCCATCGTCGCCTTCCTGTTTCATGGTAACAATTTCATTTTTATATGCAACTGCTATCCACACCGTACCAACAGGCTTTTCTAAGGTTCCGCCTCCCGGACCGGCAATCCCCGAAGTAGCAATTGCACAGTCAGTTTTCAGCCTATTCATCGCACCTTTTGCCATTTCAATCACTGTTTCACGACTTACTGCACCATACGCAGACAATGTCTCAGGAGATACTCCAAGCAGATTCTTTTTTACCTCATTGTCATAAGCCACAATACCTCCTTTAAAATATCCAGAACTGCCTGGTACTGATGTGATCAGTGCTGCAACTCCTCCTCCCGTACAACTTTCTGCGGTGGAAAGGGAGAGATTATTCGCAATCAACAGCTTTCCTATTTCCTCCTCCAGTTTCATATCTTACTAATTATACAGTTCTTTTTCTTGTCATTTCAATGTTACACGCGAATATGCAGGCGCTTCCATCGGACAGAAATCCTTATCCTGGTATTTAAAATAGCCTGTAATGGCAATCATCGCTGCATTATCTGTCGTATAACTGAATTTTGGAATAAATATCTTCCATCCATATTTTGAAGCATGTTCACGAAAAGCATTCCGCAAGCCATTATTAGCCGACACTCCACCGGCAACAGCAACTTCCTTTATATTATATTGTTTAGCAGCCTTGCGCAGCTTATCCATCAATATATCTACAATAGTAGCCTCCAATGAAGCAGCCAGATCTGTCTTATGGTGCTCTATAAAATCCGGATCATCTTTAATCCAGTCGCGCAAAGAATAAAGGAAAGATGTTTTCAGTCCGCTGAAACTGTAATCCAACCCTGGTATATGAGGTTTGCTGAAACTAAATGCTTTCGGATTTCCTTGGCGTGCCAGTTTATCAATAATAGGACCGCCCGGATAACCCAGACCCATCACTTTCGAACATTTATCAATAGCTTCACCGGCAGCATCGTCAATAGTCTGCCCCAATATTTCCATGTCATTATAGGCTTTTACTAAAATAATCTGCGAGTTTCCTCCAGATACCAACAAGCACAAGAAGGGATAATCAGGTTGCTCCGATTCTTCACCTTCGACTTTAATAAAATGAGCCAAAACATGTCCTGTCAAATGATTAACATCTATCATTGGAATTCCTAACGAAGCGGCAAATCCTTTTGCAAAAGATACCCCCACCAATAAAGAACCCATCAAGCCCGGCCCTCTCGTAAAGGCGATAGCACTTAATTCTTCTTTTGTCACTCCAGCCCGCTTTAATGCCTCATGCACCACTGGAACAATATTTTGCTGATGTGCGCGCGAAGCCAATTCCGGAACTACTCCTCCATAAGCTTCATGGACAGCCTGACTGGCTATTACATTCGAAAGTAAATAACCATCTTTGATAACCGCAGCCGATGTATCGTCACACGAAGATTCTATTCCTAAAATTACTGTACTCATAGTGTTTATTTACGTTTAAACCTTGCAAAAGTAATGATAAAAGTAGGAAGGATAACGTTTTATTTTATATTTTTGTTGGCCGAACAGAAAAATTAACCGCTCATCAAGAAAGTTAAAAGGATAGTACGTTGGGTTCTTGGTATCATATTAACTTTGTATATCGGGACTATTCTCTTGCTGAATCTGCCTTCTATTCAGCAGGAGTTGTCGTCTATTGTTGCAAAAGAGCTTTCGTCCCAATTGGGTAGTAAAATGACTATCAAGAAGATAGACATCGGACTACTTAATCGTATCATTATCGAAGATCTTCTTTTAAATGACCAATCTGGAAAGGAAATGTTAAAAGTGGCACGTCTTTCCGCCAAATTCGACATAATTCCTTTGCTGAAAGGGAAAATATCCATCAGCAACGTACAACTCTTTGGATTCAACATTTCCTTGGAAAAAGAGACCCCCGAGGCCAAACCTAATTTTCAGTTTGTATTAGATGCTTTTGCCCCCAAGGACAGTATCAAAAAAGAATCCAATTTGAACCTTCGTATCAACTCAGTGCTGATACGGCGAGGCAAATTATCCTATAATGTACTTTCCGCACAGGATACACCGGGAAAATTTAATCCACAACGTATCCAATTGCAAAATATCATAGCCAATATTTCATTAAAAGCCATACAGAACGATTCTATCAATGCCGCAATCAAGCGCATGAGTGTAGAAGAAGCCAACTCTGGCTTCGAATTGAAAAAGTTAAGTCTGAAGTTGATTGCCAATGACCATAAAATGAGCATTGAAGATTTTCATGTCGATTTGCCTAACACAGCCTTGGCCATGGACACCATACAAATGCAATACGATAGTCTCAGTGCATTTAAAAACTTTGCGGATGAAGTTGATTTCTCTTTTCGTATTCTGCCTTCTAGCATAACATTGCAAGATATCGCCCCCTTTGTTCCAGCGTTTAAAGAGTTTAAAGAAAAACTTCAGTTAGAATTAGATATTAACGGGATTATCAATCAGTTAGAGTGTCCATATATATCTATTTCATCGGGCAATCATTTCTACCTTAAAGGAGACTTGTCATTACAAAACCTGTCTCAGCCACACAATGCATTAGTTTTCGGTCATCTTACCAACCTATATGCCGATTCAGAGGGACTCAACTTTTTCACCAGAAATTTTAATAAGAAAGAGCTCAATCTCAGTCCTATATTCAAAAACATGGGGTTTGTTGCATTTCAAGGCGAAATATCCGGCTACTTTACAGACCTAGTAACCTACGGACAAGTACGGACCAATTTAGGTACCATCCACAGCGACTTAAAACTTACACTCAATAAAGAACAAAACAACATTTCCTATTCCGGTTCTGTAAAAACAAAAAATTTCGAACTCGGCAAAATGATAGGAAATAATAAAATGGGAAAAATTACTCTCGACTTAAAAGTTAATGGAAACCATCGCAACCAGCTCTATCCGTCTGTCAATATGCAAGGGCTGATCGCATCTGCCGACTATAGCGGATATACCTACGAAAATATAACATTAGACGGAGAATATAAACAAGGAGGATTTAATGGTAAAATTGCGTTGGACGACCCTAACATATTTCTCCAACTAAACGGAAATGTCAATATTGCCAGCAAAAATCCAACATTCAACTTCAGTGCAGATATCAGTAACTTCCGTCCCAATAACCTTCATTTAACCTCGAAATATAAGGACACCGAAGTTGCCGTAAAGGTAAAAGCTGATTTTACGGGAGGATCTATCGATGAAATGAAGGGAGAAATCAATGTAGACAGCTTGACTTTTGTCAGTCCTGACAAAAACTATTTCATGCAAAACCTGAAACTGACAGCTACTCAAAAAGACGAACATAACAAAAGCCTAAACATAACATCCAGTTTCCTCAAAGGCAACATTGAAGGCGATTACTCATATCGCACACTACCGGCCAGTGTGCTCAACATCATGCGCAAGTATGTACCAGCTCTTATTCTGCCTGACAGAAAAACGATTGAAACCGAAAACAATTTCTATTTCGATCTGCATCTGTTCGATACCGAGCTATTATCTACTGTATTTCAAATCCCCCTGAAACTATATACGCACTCTACATTAAAAGGGTATTTTAACGACAAAGCACAACGCATACGTATAGAAGGCTATTTCCCACGCTTTCGCTATGAAGACAAGTTCTTCGAATCGGGTATGATATTGTGTGAAAACCCAGGCGATCAGTTCCACACCAGAATCAGGTTTACCAATCGTAAGTCCACCGGCTCGGTCAATCTGTCTGTTGACGCCAAAGCCAAAAACGATAGTATACAAACTATTTTAAATTGGGGAAACAGCAGCAAAGTGACTTACAGCGGACAATTTTCTGCCATAGCCCAATTCATCCGACAGCAAAAAAGCGAAACTCCTGCAAGCACTAAACAGCGCCGTTCCAGGTCAAGAAAGCCCCAAGCTGCATCGCCTCTTACTACTATTATAAATGTACAGCCCACTGATATCATTCTTAACGATACACTTTGGAAAATACATCCGTCACAGATTGTAGTTGATTCAGGGAAAGTGCACATCAACGAATTCCGCTTCACCCATAAAGAACGCTATCTGCGCATCAATGGCATACTGTCCGATTCGCCTCAGGATACCGTCCGCCTCGACCTGAAGAAAATCAATATTGGCTATGTCTTCGATATTGCCGCACTGAACGTCAACTTCAAAGGAGAAGCCACTGGCCAGGCTTATGCCAATGGCGTACTGAAACAGCCGGTTATGAGTACCAACCTTCATATCCGAAATTTCGGATTAAACGACGGTCTGCTTGGAGATGCTGATATTCAGGGCAAATGGCACCACGACATAAAGGGTATTTATCTGGATGCACATATCCGCGAACAAGAGATAGCACAAAGCCATGTATACGGATTCATATATCCGCTAAAGCCTACCAGTGCCCTTGACCTCCAAATAGAAGCTCACAACACAAACCTGAAATTCGTCCATCATTATATGAATAGCATTACGCCCGAATTCAACGGACGTGTCAGCGGAAACGTGCATTTCTATGGGAAATTCAAGGCTCTCACGATGGACGGCCGTGTGACTGGCGACGCATCCATGAAGGTAGAAGTTCTTAATACTACATTCTCGCTGAAAGACAGTATTCTGATCACTCCCGACGGATTGACTTTCAACAACAACCGGATTTACGATACTCAGGGACATGAAGGTCGCATGAGTGGAGAGTTGCGCTACGAGCATTTCAAGAATCTGAGATACAGGTTCAATTTTTCTGTCAACAACATGCTGGTCATGAATACGCGTGAATCGCATGACTTTCCTTTCTATGGTACTATTTATGGAACCGGCAACGCTACCATATCGGGCAATCAGCTGGACGGAGTCAATATTGACGTAGCCATGACTACCAACCGGAATTCCAGCTTTACCTACATAAAGGACTATGTTTCGTCTGCTGCCAGCAGCCAGTTCATCAAGTTTGTGGACAAAACTCCACGACGTGCTGTCTTGCAGGATACCCTGCTTCTTTCGGCTTACGAACTGGCTCAAAAAGAAATGGAGCAGGAAGAGGAAGAAAACGAAACCGATATTCACTTGAACCTCCTGGTAGACGCGACTCCGGAAGCCACTATGAAAATTATTATGGACCCGGTTGCCGGAGATTACATCAGTGGCAGAGGAAGTGGAAACATACGGACCGAGTTCTATAATAAAGGCGATGTCCGGATGTTTGGCAGTTACCGGATCAATCAGGGAATATATAAGTTCAGTCTTCAGGAAGTCATCCGAAAAGACTTTATCATTAAAGACGGAAGCACCATCACTTTCAACGGTTCACCGCTGAATGCGACGCTTGACATCAGCGCCAGCTATACTGTCAACTCAGCTTCATTGAACGACCTGATTTCAAACGCAAGTGCCTATGTCGACCAGACCAATGTCAAAGTAAACTGCCTCATGAACCTGACCGGCCAGCTTACTTCTCCCGACATCAAACTGGGACTGGAGTTGCCCAACGAACGCGACGAAGTCCAGGCATTGGTACGCAACTACATTCCTACCGACGAACAAATGAACATGCAGATTCTTTATCTTCTCAGCATCGGAAAGTTTTCTCCTGAAAATGTCGATGGAACCCAGAATTCCGATATGATGTCCAGTGTGCTCTCCTCAACCTTGTCGGGACAGCTGAACAATGCTCTGTCACACATCATCAACAGCAACAACTGGAACTTCGGCACCAACTTCAGTACTGGAGAAAAGGGCTGGACGGATGTTGAGTTCGAAACCATGCTTTCGGGACAATTGCTGAATAACCGGTTGCTCATCAACGGTAACTTCGGTTATCGCGACAATCCTTTGGCCAATACCAACTTTGTCGGCGACTTTGATGCCGAATGGCTTGTCAACCGTTCAGGCGATATCCGTCTGAAAGCCTACAACGAGACAAACGACCGTTATTACACCAAAACCAACCTGACAACACAAGGTATCGGCATCATCTTCAAAAAGGACTTCAATAAATGGAACGAACTTTTCTTCTGGAACAAATGGCTGCAAAGAAGAAAACAGAAAAAGCAGGCGACAAACGATTCCATTGCCATACCGGCCATTGCACCAGCACAGTCCAAAGTCAAAAGAGAAGGAAGATAAATCCGTAGCTGGTAAGCATTTCACTTCCGGTTCATCACGTCCAGCAGTTTGCCGTATGCGTCGAACGATCTGCGTGAAGCCAGCGAAACGGTAATCATCAGTGAAAGCATCGAAGCAGTGAAGGTGATCACCATAATCATCATCTGATATTTAATGGCTACGTTCGGACTGCTTCCCCCCAGAATCTGTCCGCTCATTGTTCCCGGAAAGGCCACCAGTCCCATCACGGCAATGTTGGCAATCAGCGGACTGAACGACTTGATTATGGCCTGACGGATAAACGGAGCCTGTGCTTCGGCCCGGGTAGCGCCATTGCCCAGCAGATAGCGGTACAACTGCTCCTCCCGTTTCAGTCCGCTATAATAAGTATTCAAAGCTATTACATTGCTCGACAGCATGTTGCCCATCAATATTCCGAATATCGGAACAAAATAACGGGCACTGAACACATTGTCCGGACGCAGAACGATACAGATGAAGTACATGCCTACGCACACTACGCTACACAGAAACCCTACGGATATAGGCATCAACAGAACCTTTTTCTTCAGCCCGGTACGTGCCAAGGCTGTTTGCGATGCCACCAGAATCATGACAACAGCCCACAAGAAATTAATCCACGGATTATCCCATAAAAAAAGATATTTCAGATACATGCCAATAAGAAACAGCTGCACAATCATCCGCGCCGTACCTACAACAGTAGCACGCAGCAGCCCCGTCTTGAATTTCCAGATATAAAACAAAGGAATCAAAAGTAGCAAAAGCCCGATACACAGACTGGAATATGAAATATCAATCGTACCTACTTCCATCATTTCTTCCTCCTCACTATCTTTTTACTTCATTACTATCTGTTTCTGACATCCGGCCGTAAACACTTCATCGTGCGAAACTGCCAATATAGCACTTCCCTTCTCTGCCTGCCGATGCAGAAAACCGAGCACTCTGCCTGTTGCTTCCGCATCAAGAGCCGACGTTGGTTCATCCACCACCATCAGCGGCTTGTTCATCAGTGCGGCTACAGCTATCATCATCCGTTGCCGTTGTCCGCCCGATATCTCGTTCACCCGTTTTTCGTACAGTCTGCGTTCCAGTCCCAGTTCCTCAAAGCAGGCAAACAGACGTTCTTCCGAGAAAGGTGTCACCCGGTTTACCTTCAAATCGAACGGCAGTCTCACCATCTCCCTGACCCATTCTGACGGCAAAGCCAGTTCTTGCGGAATCCATGCCGTATGCTTACGGATATGATCGACCGTATTTCTCTCCAGCAGCATGCCATTCACCGTTATACACCCTTCCCGCAAGGGTACGAAACCCAGCACAGCATTCAGCAACGACGTTTTTCCACAACCCGAAGGTCCTGAAATACTTGCCATTTCTCCACAACCCAACTCCAAGTTGAAACCTGAAAAGAGCACTCTGTCACCATAAGCTATACTGGCATTTTCGATCTGTAACATGTTCTAAACTCATCTTTCTTATTGCACAAAGATAATACTAATATTTTTTTATGCTATCTTTGTCCTGAACTAATTAATTCAACAAACAACAGATTATGATACAGAACGAACGTGACTGCCGCCACGAACACATACTCCACGTGGCCCGACAGATGATGACCGCCGCCCGCACCGCTCCCAAAGGGAAAGGCATCGACGTTATCGAAATAGCTTTGGTTACCGACGATGACATCCGGAAACTTTCCGACAAGATGATTGCCATGGCCGAAGAGAACGGTATGAAGTTCTTCCTGCGCGATGCCGACAACATCCTGCAAGCCGAGTGTATAATAATAATAGGTACGCGCGCGTGCGCGCAAGGACTTAACTGTGGTCATTGCGGATTTCCGACCTGTGCTTCGCGCCCCGAAGGCGTACCCTGTGCCCTGAATACGGTAGACGTAGGCATTGCCGTCGGATCGGCCTGTGCCACAGCCGCCGATTTGCGGGTCGATACACGTGTCATGTTCTCTGCCGGTCTGGCCGCTCAGCAGCTGGGATGGCTGAAAGATTGTGCCACCGTGTTCGCCATTCCCGTCAGCGCATCGTCCAAGAACCCGTTCTTCGACCGCAAGCCGAAGGCATAACGCGTATCATACAGGATTCACACAGGTTCCCCCGTCGTGCATCCATTCATCATTATCCATCACTACATGTCAACTGAAAACAGTATGAAACCCGAAACCAATCACTCTAAAATACAGAAACCATATCTGCCTGCCGAATGGGCTCCGCAAAGCGGTGTACAACTGACTTGGCCACACGCTGCTACCGACTGGGCATACATGCTCGACGAAGTACAGGAATGTTTCGTCTGCATCGCCCGCGAAATAGCTGCCCGCGAACAGTTGCTGATTGTCACCCCCGAACCCGAAGCCGTCAGCAAACAGATAGCCGACCGTGTCAACATGAACAATGTTCACCTGGTGCAGTGCCCTACCAACGACACGTGGGCACGCGACCACGGTGCCATCACCTTACTCGGCACAGACGGCCCTGCCCTGCTCGACTTCAAGTTCAACGGTTGGGGTCTGAAGTTTGCATCGGACAAAGACAATCTTATCACCCGCCATCTGACAGAAGCCGGAGCACTCTGCGGTAAGTATGTCAATCGTCTGGGCTTCGTCCTCGAAGGTGGTTCCATCGAAAGCGACGGTTATGGTACACTGCTCACTACCTCCGAGTGCCTGCTTTCGCCCAACCGCAACGGGCAGATGTCGCAAACGGAGATAGAGGAATACCTCCGCAACACCTTCCACGTGCAACAGGTTCTCTGGCTCGACCACGGTTACCTGGCCGGCGACGACACTGACAGCCACATTGATACCCTGGCTCGTCTCTGTCCGAACGATACCATTGCCTATGTACGTTGCACCGACTCTCAGGACGAGCACTACGAAGCCCTCCGCCTGATGGAAGAACAGCTGAAGACGTTCCGCACCCTGCAAGGAGAGCCTTACCGCCAGCTTCCTTTGCCCATGGCCGATGCCGTTATTGACGACGGCGAACGCCTGCCTGCCACTTATGCCAACTTCCTCATCATGAACGATGCAGTGCTCTACCCTACCTACAACCAGCCGGCCAACGACCGCCGTGCCGCCGAGGTCTTGCAAGAAGCCTTCCCCGGCTACGAAATCGTAGGCATCGACTGCCAGGCACTCATCCGCCAGCACGGGTCGCTGCACTGTGTGACGATGCAGTATCCGGAAGGGGTAATAAAATAAGGAATACATATTTATACTTTGAAAATGAATATCCAAGAAAAAATTGAATTATACAATTCATTCAGACAAGAATGGCCAATAAGTCGTTTATACACTATGACTTTAGATGAATATTCTAAGATTGGGGATAAACACACTTTTACTTATTGGCTTGAATCCCGTCTCGACCAATTAGGCTCAATATGGGGAGGGTCTTCATTTAAATTTGGAATATTCAATCGAAATGAACAAACGCCTAAAAGAAAAGATACTGGTGCTTGTTATTCAGATAAATACGCATGGAACTCTAAATATGGGAGTAATGAATCTCAAGCCTTTGATCAAATCAGAAGTATAATTATAAAAGTTGCAGAAAGTGCAAATAGAGGAGATTTAAAAGCTATTGAAGAAGCGGACTTAGGGCATGCCTATAAATGGAAAATAGCTTTTCATTATCAATCAGATATAGCTAATCCTATTATTGCACATTTTTTTAAACGAGAACTATTATTTAATATATGTCCGGAATTAAACCATAAAGCTTCCACGACTCTATTTCAAGCTAAAATCTTAGAAAAAAGAAAAGTGGGAGAAGACGTATTTAGTTTTTGTGAGAGAATTTACAATACTCCTTCCATAAAATATTGGTTATATGCTCCTGGTGAGAATGCCAATATGTGGCCAACATTCTATAACAATCATGTTATGGGACTGGGTTGGGATATAGGTGATTTAAAACAATATAAAACGGCCTCTGAAATAAAAGAAGCTATAAAAAAAACGTATAATAAAACGAATAATCCGACAAACGATACAAAAGCAAATTGGGAATTCTGCAATGAAATGAATATTGGGGATATTGTTATTGCAAAACAAGGACGAAATAGCATATTGGGTTGGGGAGTAATAACTTCCGATTATTATTATGACTCTAGCAAATATCCAGAATATCCATCATTGAGAAATGTTAAGTGGATTGATACAGAAACAAAGAGTCACGACGAAATAGGTTCTATTGTTCTAAAGACTTTAACAAACATAACTCCATATGCCAATTATGTGGATAAAATGAAAAAATTACTTGGTATAGATACAGATAACAATAATGCTCCTGTTGATATGAAACAAATAAAACTTCTTAAACAAAAGAAGCAAATCATCTTGCAAGGTGCTCCCGGAACAGGTAAAACATATAAAACGGCAGAATTAGCTGTTGCTCTTTGTGATGGTGTAGATACACTTTCCATGAATAGAGAAAAAATCATGGAACGTTATCGTGAACTATATGATGAAGGTAGAGTTAGCTTTACTACGTTTCACCAGTCCATGGACTATGAAGAGTTCGTAGAAGGCATCAAACCTATAGTCAATTTTGAAAAACAAACAGAATATATAATAAGTAAAGGTATATTCAAAGATATTTCTCAAAAAGCCCTTCTCGAAAACATCAAGTTAACTCCAAATTGCTATACAGAATTAGAATTTGAAGACAATTATGAATTACTAATTTCTGCCATTAAAACAGGAAAAATAACAGAATTCCAACAAAAATCGACATCAACTCCGATAGAAGTTATAAATATATCAAAAAATAAAAATATTATATTCAGGCACAAAGGTTGTAATAAACAATATATCATTTCAAAAGAAAGGCTAACTAAACTTTATGACCATTATAAAACGCCTGACGCATTCTATCAAATAAAGAATATTAACAATGAATTTAGAGATATTATTGGAGGATGTAATTGTTCTGGTTATTGGGCTATATTGAATTACCTTTTTTCCCATAATTCATCAGTACAATCATTTGATATTGATATTAAAAATTTAAAAGAAGACGAACAAGAGAATCTGATACAACGATTTATTTCAGATATAAAAAAAGATAGAGTAGAAAGAACAAATAATCAAATTCGACCCTACCTTCTCATCATCGACGAAATCAACCGCGGCAATATCTCCAAAATATTCGGAGAATTGATTACTTTGTTGGAGGCCGACAAAAGAATTGGCGAAGAGAATGAACTTACGGTCACTCTCCCCTATTCGCAGGAAACATTTGGAGTACCAAGTAATCTTTATATAATCGGAACAATGAATACAGCCGACCGCAGTGTGGGCTACATTGACTATGCCATCCGACGTCGTTTTGCTTTCATCACCTTAAAGGCAGACAGAAATGTGATTGAAAGTTATTACACAGACAACGAATTGAAGCAGAAAGCTTTGGCTTATTTTGACCAAGCAGATGCTTTAATGAAAGTTTCTTCTGAATATGAAAAAGATGACTTAATGATAGGTCATAGCTACTTTTTGGCTAAAAGCGAAGAAGAACTTCAGAATAAGATGGTCTATGAAGTACGTCCTTTGCTCTTGGAATATTTCAACGACGGACTGCTTGCCTTCAGAAAAGATGATGAAGAATACAAAGCAATCAAGAATTTTGGTGAAGCATGAACATCGTACTTCAAGAACATCAGCAAATAGCCTATCAGGAATTCAGCAGGACCGGAATCAAGATACATGATTTCCCGGACCGGCCGGACAAATCTGTCTATTTGGGACTGACCAGCGACTTGCGACAACAAACTGTCAGGGCAAGTTATTATATAGGTTTGTCATGGCTCAAAGAAGGCGAATATTCGGTATCGGTACTTCCCAAAATCAATGTTGACTATTTGCAGATGTTCATGGACTGTTTCTATAGTGACGACAACGATGTTCAGGACAAACTGATGCAAATTTATTTCATCGATTTCGACAAGCCTTGTATCCGTCTGGAGAATTCCCCTTTTGAATTTACTCCTTTCATCATCATCCACTTCCTACAACTGATGAAGAAACTGATAAAGAAAGGTTTAAAAAAGGGATACATTCTGAGGGAAGAAAATCTAAAAGGTAAAGTAAAAGGCAAAATTCTATTTGCACGTCAATATAAAGAGAATCTTAGTATCGGACGAGTTGAGAACAATTATTGCCGTTATCAGGAATATTCGGAAGACTGTACGGAAAACCGTATTCTAAAAAAAGCTTTGTTGTTTGTAGCGCATTTCTTGAACAATTATAATTTGGTTGGTTCGTATGGACTTCAAAAATTGGTTCAGGGAATGTTACCCCGTTTTCAAAATGTGTCCGATATATCTAATATACAAGAGATACGAAAATTTCAAATCAATCCGTTTTATAGGGAATATGCCAGAGCCTTAAAAGTTGCCAAACTCATTTTACGCCGTTTCGGCTATGATATACAGACAGCCCAAGGTGACGCAGACAAACTGCTCCCTCCTTTTTGGATAGATATGCCCTTGTTGTACGAGCTGTATGTACTGAATATGCTTAGAAACAGATTTGGAAACAATATCTACTATCATATCGCTACACGAAAAGATGAAATAGATTTTGGGAAACGGGACGAACATCTGATTATGGATGCCAAATACGTACCTGATTGGGATACGGAGGTGAATACTGAGCACATAGGTCAATTGGCCCGATATGCACGTGCTCCAGGTATCCGACGCAAATTGTTGGGAACAGACGATGATACAATTATCTGCAACTGTCTTTTACTCTACCCAAGCATACAAGGCATTACATCTTTTGAAAAAGAAAACATTTTAAGTGAAGGAAATGTTAAAGACATGGGATATCTTCAGTTTTATAAATTAGGAATAAAACTCCCTATCAAAGAACCATAAAAGAAAGTGTGTCAAAATAGGGAACCGCCTTCCTTTGGGCACGGATTACACGGAATTTCGCGGATGATTATTCTTCTTTCTCTGCGTTTTCTTCCATTCACTCATACCTTCCCCTCTTTCTATCCTCCAAACTTACCACTTCCCAATATCCGCTCTTATTACTACCCATACGTACAATCATCCCGGCCTTCCTCAACTCAGCCAAGCGGCGTTTGATAGTTGCTTCCGATACGCCCAATAACGCTCCATATTCAGCATAATTCAATTTGTTATTCTTTAGAATAGCCTGATACAAGCGTTCTGTTATCGGGTCAGAAATTTCATTTATCGGGTCAGATACAGGTTTTATCAGGTCAGCGGCCTGTGACTTCTTGTATACTTCTATCTCCTTACGGATATTCCGTATATGTTCGTCGAACATAAATTCATAGAAAGGAAGAAGCGTTTCCTGCTCGCGTGCATCAATAAGTGCAGCATGTGTCTTGACAAGATTCATGGACTGTTCGTATGCCGCTTTCAAAGATAGAACTTGTTGTAGTCTATCTGTCCGCAATGCCCAATGTCTCATATTCATCCAGCAGGGTAAGCAGTGTTTCCCTTCATAAGCACGTTAGCTTCTTCATGAAGATTTCATTTTAAATATGTTGCCTCAAGAACGATAAGCAGAGCCCTCTTGCATTTAGTAGACATACTTGGCGAAAATCTCATGTATTATATTTATCTTTGCTACAGTAACAACAAAAAATCCATTATGAGAAAAATAAAAGTAGGAATCATCCAACAGGCCAATACGGCCGACTTACGGACCAACCTGATGAACCTGGCACACAGCATCGAAGCCTGTGCCGCACACGGGGCACAGCTCGTTGTCCTCCAGGAACTGCATAACTCGTTGTACTTCTGCCAGACAGAGAACACCCAGCTTTTCGACCTGGCCGAACCGATTCCCGGTCCTTCCACCGGATTCTACTCCGAGCTGGCAGCAGCCAACCACATTGTGCTTGTTACTTCACTCTTCGAAAAGCGTGCACCGGGACTGTATCACAACACAGCCGTGGTCTTCGACCGCGACGGAAGCATTGCCGGCAAGTACCGCAAAATGCACATCCCCGACGATCCGGCCTATTACGAGAAGTTCTATTTTACTCCCGGCGATCTGGGCTTCGAGCCGATACAGACATCACTGGGCAAATTAGGTGTATTGGTATGCTGGGACCAGTGGTATCCCGAAGCAGCACGACTCATGGCATTGCGAGGAGCCGAAATCCTGATCTACCCCACCGCCATCGGCTGGGAAAGCACTGATACGGACGATGAAAAGGCACGCCAGCTGGGAGCCTGGATCATCTCGCAACGCGGACACGCCGTAGCCAACGGACTGCCGGTAGTATCCGTAAACCGTGTAGGCCACGAACCCGACCCGTCGGGACAGACCAACGGCATCCTGTTCTGGGGAAACAGTTTCGTAGCAGGACCGCAAGGCGAACTTCTGGCACAGGCCAGCAACGACCGACCGGAGAATCTGGTTGTGGAAGTGGACCTGGAACGCTCGGAAAACGTACGCCGCTGGTGGCCTTTCCTGCGCGATCGCCGCATCGATGCCTACGAAGGTATTGTGAAACGCTTTCTGGACTAACCGTCCGGAAAGCATTATCTAATTCTATGTAAAACCAACTTAACAATAGCCCTATTATGAGCAATATGAATATACCGGGTAATTACGCCGTGTGCATCGCAAGCGACAGTTGTCCATTGGCCGAACAGTGCCTGCGCGTGCTGGCATACAAACAACTGGCCCAATCGCCCAAACAGTCTGTGTCCATCAGCATCGTCAATCCGAATAATGATGAAATCCGCTATGCCACCGAACAGTGCAAGCAGTTCCGTTCGTCTCAGCCTAAACGTTACGCCAAAGGAATGACGCATCTGTACGACCACATCACCCAACACCATATTAAGACGGTACGCCTACAGGTAGAACATTGCTTCTCCAGCCGCCGGGTCTATTACTACAGCCGCTCGGGGGACATGCTTATTTCGCCCCGAATACAAAAGGCCATTGCCGATATATTCCGGAAAAACGGCATTGAAGAGCCACCCCAATTCGACGATTATATAATGGAATACGATTGGCGTAATTAAGGAAAAACAGTGCAATGCTTACTGCACTATGAGTGCAATAACTACTGCACTGCGAGTGCACTACCTACTGCACTGTGAGTGCAATAACTGTTGCACTGCAAATGCCTAAGTAGTTAAATTTGTGGGAAGGTAACCTTTTTGTTCATCAGGAAGTTGACCGCACCGTAAACAAACAGTCCCAGGAACTGGGCCAGGTATTCGTTGCACGACAGCCATTCTACCAATAAGACGATGAACAGGAACTGTGCCAGATAGGCCATTCCGAAAGCAATAAGAAAGAGCAGCACCTGCCGCCAGGTGTTGCTCTTCTTGTCTGTGGGAAATATCCAGAACTTGCACCAGACGAAATTATGCGTCTGGGCAAAAACATAAGCTGTAATGTTGGAAGCCAAATAGTGAACGCCCAATACGCCCATCATAAATCCGACGGTAGCTGCCGTAATCAGGGCATTCAGCGTACCGATCAGGGCAAAACGGAAGATGCGTGTGGACTCTTTCACTATTCTTTCCGAACGTAAGTTTACTCTTTTACGTCTACTATCAGGTTCAGTTCGTCCAGCTGTTTCTGGTCGAGGTAACCCGGTGCATCGAGCATGACGTCGCGTCCGCTATTGTTCTTCGGGAAGGCAATGCAGTCGCGGATACTGTCGAGTCCGGCAAAGATACTTACCCAACGGTCCAGACCGTAAGCCAGACCTCCGTGAGGGGGTGCACCGAACTTGAAGGCATTCATCAGGAAGCCGAACTGCTCCTGAGCCTTTTCGGGCGTGAAGCCCAGAATCTCGAACATCTTGGCCTGCAGCTTCGCATCATGAATACGGATAGAACCGCCACCCACTTCGATACCGTTGCACACCATATCGTAAGCATCGGCACGCACAGCAGCCGGATCAGTATCGAGCAAAGGAATATCCTCGGCCTTCGGATGAGTGAACGGATGGTGCATAGCCATCAGACGGCCTTCTTCCTCGCTCCACTCGAACATCGGGAAGTCTACCACCCACAACAGCGCAAACTTGTTCTTGTCGCGCAAGCCCAGCTGGTTACCCATTTCCAGACGAAGTTCGCACAGTTGCTTACGAGTCTTCATCACATCGTCGCCGCTCAGAATCAGAATCAGGTCACCCGGCTTGGCACCGAAGGCCTCCTTCATCTGCTGCAGAACTTCCTGCGAATAGAACTTGTCTACACTCGACTTCACGTTGCCGTCTGCTTCTACGCGGGCATAAACCATGCCCTTGGCTCCGATTTGCGGACGCTTTACAAACTCGGTCAGTGCATCAAGCTGCTTGCGGGTATAGTGTGCGGCACCTTCGGCACAGATACCGCCGATGTAGGCAGCATTGTCGAATACCGAGAAGCCATATCCTTTCATAATGTCCATCAGTTCGACGAACTTCATGCCAAAGCGCAAGTCGGGTTTATCGCTACCATAGTACTTCATGGCATCGGCCCACGGCATACGCAGGAACGGTTCAGTCAGTTCCACACCACGCAGTTCCTTGAACAGATATTTGGCCATGCCTTCGAACAGTTCGATAACATCGTCCTGCTGAACAAACGACATTTCACAGTCAATCTGTGTAAACTCCGGCTGACGGTCGGCACGCAAGTCTTCATCGCGGAAGCACTTCGCAATCTGGAAGTAACGGTCGAAACCCGATACCATCAGCAGCTGCTTCAATGTCTGCGGGCTTTGCGGCAAGGCATAGAACTGACCGGGATTCATACGCGAAGGCACTACAAAGTCGCGGGCACCTTCGGGAGTAGAACCGATGAGCAACGGAGTCTCTACTTCAATAAAACCTTTGCTATCGAGGTATTTGCGTACTTCGATGGTCATCTTGTGACGCAGCTCCAGATTCTTGCGGACTGCCGTACGGCGCAAGTCCAGATAACGGTATTTCATACGGATGTCGTCGCCTCCGTCGGTATTGTCTTCGATGGTGAAGGGAGGAGTCAGGGCAGCGTTCAGTACGTTCAGCTCGGATACAATGATTTCAATGTCGCCTGTAGGAATGTTGGCGTTCTTACTGAAACGTTCGTTCACCGTACCGGTAACCTGAATGACATATTCGCGTCCCAGGTGATTGGCCTGCTCGCAAAGTTCGGCATTCACTTCCTCGTTGAATACTAATTGGGTGATTCCGTAACGGTCGCGGAGATCGATGAATGTCATTCCACCCATCTTACGGCTGCGCTGCACCCAACCAGCCAGCGTGACCTGCTTATTGACATCGGAGATACGGAGCTCTCCGCAGGTATGTGATCTATACATAATATATAAAGATTTTAAAAATCAGATTTTCCAATTTAAGATCTGCCTTTTCAGCACATCCAAAAATTCGTGCAAAAATAGCGAAAACTATTCTAATGTAAAGCAAACCGGAACAGTTTTTTAAGGAGCTACTGCTCATTCATCTTTTTCAATTTCCTGATCTGTTCCTTTCCACGGTCCAGCATCGCCTTGTTTTTAGTGGCAATGTCTTCTACAATCGCTTCGTTGAGCTGCTTCAGTCCGTTAATGTAATACTGGGCACGGGCCAGAACGTTCGATGTATCTTTTCCCGCATTACGGGGTACGATCACCTTCAGTCCTTTCTGTACGATTCGCACATCCAGTGTCTCGTTCATCATCACCGGATCGCCGTCGTAATGGGCCACTCCCGGCTTCGTACGGTGAATACGCAGCGACTGGCAGCGGAAAGTCTTGATACGGCTGTTCTGGTCGATGGTTTTATTGAAAAGCTGGAAAGCCAATGCCGGCACATCGAGCACAGTGAACGGTTCGAGAATAGTCACGTCCAGCAAGCCGTCGTCCAACGTAGCCTGCGGAGTGATGTAGGCATTGTTTCCATACTGCGACGCGTTGCCGCACGCTATCAGGAAAGCTTTATAGCGGGTGGTGTTTCCATCCATCTCTACCTCGTAACGTTCCGGCCGGTATTTCAGGCTCTCCATCAGCGTCTTCTCCAGATACATGAGCGGCCCCCGCTTGCCCGCTTGCGAAAACTTCAGGCTGACAAAGGCATCAAAGCCCACACCACAGGTGCAAAAGAAAGGTATTTCGTTGATTTTTCCATAATCAATGATTTCCGTTACCCCTTCATTTATAATATCAATGGCCTTCTTAGGCTCCATAGGAATCTGCAAATGACGTGCCAGCCCATTGCCCGATCCACAAGGAATAATGCCCAGCGCCGTCTCTGTATGAACCAGCGACCGGGCTATTTCGTTAATGGTTCCGTCTCCTCCAATGGCTACTACGGCATACACTCCTTCGCGTGCTTTCTCCGCCGCTATTTCCACAGCATGTCCCGCACGTTGGGTATAAAGTATTTCTGCCGTATACCTCTCTCTATCCAGTTTCTCGTCAACCCATTTCAATATCAGTTCCTTGCCTTGTGTCCCCGATATAGGATTGACGACAAATGCTATTTTTTTCATTCCGTCACTCATGCAAAATTCTTCTATGCTGTCATTCTCTATTTAGGCAAAAGTAATATAAATCCTTTAATTTTCTGCAATAGTAAATGTTTTAAAACGCCCGAAGGCTGTTTTTTTCAGATAAACAGGACAAAAACCGACATATTTTGCTATCTTTGCCCCCTGTTTTGAAAAGACTTATTTTTAAGAGTTAAATATTTTATTATATTCATGGGTTTACTACAAGACAAATTTGCGAAATATGACCTGCCACAACAATACATGGCTCAAGGGGTATACCCTTACTTTCGCACGATAAACAGCCACCAGGACACAGAGGTGGAAATGGATGGTAAAAAGGTTCTGATGTTTGGTTCGAATGCCTACATGGGGCTGACTTACGACCAACGCATCATCGACGCTTCCAAAGCGGCCACAGACAAATATGGTACCGGATGTGCCGGTTCACGTTTCCTCAACGGAACTCTTGACATCCATGTGGAGCTTGAAAAAGAGCTGGCCGAATTTGTAGGCAAAGACGAAGCACTTTGCTTCTCGACTGGTTTTACCGTAAACGAAGGTATCATTCCGGCAGTAGTAGGACGTGGCGATTACATCATCTGTGATGACCGCGACCATGCCTCAATCGTCGACGGACGACGCCTGTCGTTTGCCACTCAGCTGAAGTACAAGCACAACGACATGGAAGACCTGGAAAAGGAACTCCAGAAGTGTGAACCGGATGCTGTAAAACTGATTGTAGTAGACGGTGTATTCTCCATGGAAGGCGATTTGGCAAACCTGCCCGAAATCGTACGTCTGAAAAAGAAATATAACGCCAGCATTTATGTAGACGAAGCTCACGGACTGGGCGTATTCGGCCGTCAGGGACGAGGCGTCTGCGACCACTTCGGTGTGACCGACGACGTGGACCTGATTATGGGTACATTCAGCAAATCGCTGGCTTCTATCGGCGGATTCATTGCCGGAGACAAAGCAGTTATCAACTGGCTGCGCCACAATGCGCGTTCGTACATATTCCAAGCCAGCAGCACTCCTGCCGCTACGGCTGCCGCACGCGAGGCACTTCACATCATCAAGTCGGAACCAGAACGTATCCAACGCCTGTGGGATATCACCAACTATGCTCTGAAGAGATTCCGCGATGCAGGATTCGAAATCGGCGATACAGAGTCACCTATCATCCCCTTGTACGTACGCGATACGGACAAGACGTTCATGGTGACCAAACTGGCATTTGACGAAGGCATCTTCATCAATCCGGTGATACCGCCTGCATGCGCTCCGCAAGATACGTTGGTACGTGTAGCCCTGATGGCTACCCACACCAAAGAGCAGGTCGACTATGCAGTTGACAAGCTGACGAAATGCTTCAAACAACTGGATATTATCAAGTAAACACTGACAAATAGACATTCCTATTTTTAATAAGAGGGCACATCCGCCAGTGGATGTGCCCTCTATTCTTTTTATATCTCAACTAGTCTTACAGGTTTGCCTCGGCCACTACCTGTCCGTCGAACAGGTTGATGATGCGGTCGGCAAAGCCGGCATCGTGCTGCGAGTGTGTCACCATGACGATGGTCGTGCCTTCCTTGTTCAGTTCCTTCAGCAAGTCCATCACTTCCTTACCGTTCTTCGAGTCAAGGTTACCGGTAGGCTCGTCGGCCAGAATCAGTTTCGGGTTGGCCACCACGGCACGGGCAATGGCTACACGCTGCTGCTGACCGCCGGAAAGCTGCTGCGGGAAGTGTTTGGAGCGGTGACTGATGGCCATACGCTCCATTGCCTGCTCAATACGACGTTTGCGTTCGCTGGCAGGTACGCCCATATAGAGCAGAGGCAGTTCAATGTTCTCATACACATTCAGTTCGTCAATCAGGTTGAAGCTCTGGAAGACAAAACCGATGACACCCTTGCGCAGGCTGGTGCGCTGCGCCTCGGTGTATTTCGATACTTCCGTTCCATTCAGGTAGTATTCGCCCGATGTCGGATTGTCCAGCAACCCAAGTATGTTGAGCAGTGTGGACTTACCGCAACCCGACGGTCCCATGATAGCTACAAATTCACCTTCGTTCACTTCGATATTCACATTGTTCAAAGCCAATGTCTGTACTTCTTCCGTACGGAAGATCTTCTGCAAGTTTACAGTCTTAATCATAATCTTTCAGTTTTAATGCCTTTCCCATTTAATGGGAAAAGACGGGTTAAATATACAGTTAATTTTATAATCAGTCTTTCTTTTTAATCAGTAATCGGATAACTCCCTCTTACTCCTTATATATATTCATCCCCCTCTCCTTGGGAGAGGGGCCGGGGGTGAGGCTACCTACTCCCTCTTCATCACCTCTGCCGGATTCACCTGCGACGCCCGGCGTATCTGCCACAGCACGGTGAACAGGGCGATGATGGCTACTATCACACCCGCCACAAGGAAAATCCACAACGAGAGCGGAGCGTGATGAGGGAAGTCCTCCATATAGCGGTGGATGCCGACGTAAGCAATGACGGCTCCCGTCACGAAGGCAGCTCCCAGCAGAACAAAGTACTTGCGCAGCAACAGGCGGCAGATGTCGGCCACCTGTGCGCCGTGCACCTTGCGAAGGGCTATCTCGCGGTAGCGCTGGCGGATGTCGTAGAGCGACAGCCCGAACAGCCCCAGGCAGGCGATGACGATGGCTATCAGGGCAAAGGTGATGACGATGCGCGTCACCTTCCGGTCTTCCTCGTGCAGGCGGGCTATCTCGTCCGTGACGAACGAATACTCAAAGTCGCCCCGGCCCACAGCCTCCTGGTAGAGGTCGCTGAGGAAAGCGATGGCTTCCTTCCGCTTGCCGGGGGCGATGGAGAGGAACGTGAAGTCTCGCCAGCTGTTCTGATAAATGAAGACAATCGGCTGGTTTCCGCCCGACAAATGGCCGGTGCGGAAGTCATCTACCACGCCTATGATGTCGTAGGAGGGAATCTTATTCAAGTCGTCACCCGAACGGTACCAGAAGCGTTGGTTCGGCGTGACCTTCTCCGTCCGCCAGTCCCGGATGTGCAGGGCCTGGAGGAAAGCCCGGTTGGCTATCAGCTTGCAGGCATATTTGTCCTCCTCTCCTTTCCATCCCCGGCCTTCCAGCAGCCGGAAACCGAAGAAATCCATGTATTCGCGCGAGGCCCAGAGATAGCAAACCTCCACTTCCTGTCCGTCGTCCGTACGGAAGCGGGTATCCGGTTGCAGATTGTAGGGCGGGATGCCATAAGTCATTCCTGTAAACAAGGGTGACTCCCCGATGCGTTTTTCCAGCAGGGCAAAGGCGGCCTCTTTCTTCTTCAGCTCTTGTTCTCCGATTTCCCAGTTACTTATGGCCGCTGGGTTCTCTTTCCAAAACTGGCACTGAATGATGTCCTCCGTGCGGTAGCCCACGTCCGTATGCAGCAAGAACTGCAAGTGGCGGCTCAGGTAGATGGCAGCTACCGTCAGGCAAAAGGCAATGACGTATTGCAGGAAGAGGAACACCGTGCGCGAACGGGTTGCCTTACCTCCTACCCCCACCTGACTGAGCGAACGCATAGGGGCGGCATGCGCATAGCGCCAGTAAGGCGGCAGCATGGTGAAGAGCGGCAGCAGGAACAGCACAGCCGCGGACAGCAGCAGGTCGAAGCGCAGGTCGCCCTGTACGGGAATGTCGAACCACGCGTCCACCAACCGCCGCGTCACCTCTACCAGCAACCAGGCCAGAAAGACGACCGCCGCATTCAGGCAGACATTCTCCGCATAGAGCTGGAGGAAGATTTGCCCTTTGCCGGCTCCTAATACCTTCTTCATGCCCAGTTCGCGGCCCCGCTTCAGCATCACGACCGAATAGAGATTCATGTAGTTGAGCAAGCCTACCAGCAGAATCAGCCCCACTACCAGTCCGAGCAGCCTGAGTACATCCGGACGACCCTGGGTTACCGAGTCGACATAAGCAGATACCTGCCTGCTCAGGTAGAAGTCCTTGAGCGGAACAAGCTGGTAATAGACGGCCAGGTTACCATAGCATACCAGTTTCATGGGGGTACGGTTGGCCTGGTTTATCTCGTTCCCGTCCTCGGGGCGGTGCAGGCGTACCACTTCGTAGGCCACCCGGCTCCAGTCCCTCATCAGATATACCGATAAGACGACATCGAACTGGAAAGAGGACTTTGTGGACGGCTCCTTCAGGATGCCAGCCACACGGACGGGCTTACCCGACGACGTAACCAGCTCCTTGCCCACGGCATGCTCGGTCCCGAATATCCGTAGAGCGGCCTGTGGCGTCAGCAGGGCTTCGTCGGGCTTTAGTTGCAGACTGCCGTCCTTGCAGCCGTAAGGTATCAGGTCGAAGAACAGGCTGTCCACCACTATGGTATTTACCGCATAGCGATAGTCGTCCTTCGCCACAAAGTCATCGTCAAACATCATAAACCGGCTGAACGCCTCCACTGCCGGATGATCCAGCGGATTGCGGTAGTTGGGGTCGTTGTTCCGGTCCCCGCTCTCGCCCAGTGACCCTCTCGGTTCTCCTTCCTTGAAAACGGCTGTCAGGAAAGTCCGGTCGACCTCGGGCACAAAATGATTGACAGTATACTCCTGGTGGATGTAACGCACCAGCACAAAGACACAACCCAGACTCAGGGCCAATCCCAGCACATTGATGGCGGTGTAGGTCCTGAAGCGCAGGATGGTACGGATGGATAGTAATAATGCTTTCATAAGCTGATTCAAAGCCTCACCCCCAACCCCTCTCCCAAGGAGAGGGGAGGCTGAGCGACGGCATTCTTTTAAAGTTTCTATTATCTATTCTGGTATCTATTATTTTTTCATTATCAATTCATCCCAATTTATATTCCCCCTCCCCCCTTCTCCTTGGGAGAGGAGCCGGGGGTGAGGCCCCCTACTCCCTCTTCATCACCTCCGCCGGATTCACCTGCGACGCCCGGCGTATCTGCCACAGCACGGTGAGCAGGGCGATAGCGGCCACTATCACACCCGCAACAAGGAAAATCCACAGCAAGAGCGGAGCATGATGAGGGAAGTCCTCCATATAGCGTTGGATGCCGACGTAAGCAATGACGGCTCCCGTCACAAAGGCAGCTCCCAGCAGAACAAAGTATTTGCGCAGCAACAGGCGGCAGATGTCGGCCACCTGTGCGCCGTGCACCTTGCGAAGGGCTATCTCGCGGTAGCGCTGGCGGATGTCGTAGAGCGACAGCCCGAACAGCCCCAGGCAGGCAATAACGATGGCTATCAGGGCAAAAGTGATGACGATGCGCGTCACCTTCCGGTCTTCCTCGTGCAGGCGGGCTATCTCGTCCGTGATGAACGAATACTCAAAGTCGCCCCGGCCCACAGCCTCCTGGTAGAGGTCGCTGAGGAAAGAGATGGCTTCCTTCCGCTTGCCGGGGGCGATGGAAATGAAGCATAGATCCCCTGGATCCGACCCACTATAGACAAAAACCACGGGACGGTTACCGCCGGAAAGATGTCCGGTCTTAAAGTCATCCATCACTCCCACAATTTCGTAAGGAATCACATCGCTGCTTTCCCCTGATGTGAACCACATCCGGTTTTGAGGAATCACCTTTGTCTGCCGCCAGTCGCTGATGTGCAGGGCAGCCAGGAAAGCCTTGTTAGCAATCAGCTTGTACTGAGAGAAGACATCTTCGTCTCCCCATCCCCGGCCTTCCAATATACGGAAACCGAAGAAGTCCATGTACTCACGCGAAGTCCAAAAGGTGATAGCTTCTGTTGCCTCTCCGTTTTCGGTATGAAAGTTCAAACCCCATCCGCCCGCATACGGCGGCTCACCATAAACCATACCATTGAACAGGGGCGACTCGCCCACACGCTTTTCTATCAGAGCCAAGGCTGCCTGCATCTTCTCAAACTCCTGTTGTCTGAGGTTGTTATCACTGTAGCTGGCCGGATTCTCTTTCCAGAGCCGGCACTGAATGATGTCCTCCGTACGATAGCCCACGTCCGTATGCAGCAGGTACTGCAAGTGGCGGCTCAGATAAATGGCGGCCACTGTCAGGCAGAAGGCGATGACATATTGCAGAAAAAGGAACACCGTGCGCGAGCGGGTTGCCTTGCCTCCCACCCCCACCTGACTGAGCGAACGCATAGGGGCGGCATACGCATAGCGCCAGTAAGGCGGCAGCATGGTGAAGAGCGGCAGCAGGAACAGCACAGCCGCGGACAGCAGCAGGTCGAAGCGCAGGTCGCCCTGTACGGGAATGTCGAACCACGCGTCCACCAACCGCCGCGTCACCTCCACCAGCAGCCAGGCCAGAAAGACGACCGCCGCGTTCAGGCAGACATTCTCCGCATAGAGCTGGAGGAAGATTTGCCCTTTGCCGGCTCCCAACACCTTCTTCATGCCCAGTTCGCGGCCCCGCTTCAGCATCACGACCGAATAGAGATTCATATAGTTGAGCAGGCCTACCAGCAAAATCAGCCCCGCTACCAGTCCGAGCAGCCGGAGCACGTCAGGCCTGCCTTGCAGCACAGACTTGGAAAAGGCCTGTTTGTTCAGGTAAAAGTCCTTAAGTGGAATCAATTGGTAATAGACAGCCTGTTGATTGTAGCTCATCAGTTTCATGGGCTTACGGTTGACGCGATTTATCTCCTCCACAGCTTCGGGCCGGTGCAAGCGTACCACTTCGTAAGCTGTCCGCATCCAGTCCTTCAGCAGGTACATGGACAATACTACATCGAACTGGAAAGAGGACTTTGTGGACGGTTCACCCAGAATACCTGCCACACGGACGGGCTTGCCCGACGACGTAACCAGCTCCTTGCCCACCGCATGTTCGGTTCCGAATATCCGCCGGGCCGCCTGTTGCGTCAGCAATACCTCGTCGGGCTTCAGTTGCAGGGTGCCTTCTTGGCAAGGATAAGGTATCAGCTCGAAGAACAGGCTGTCCGCCACCATCGTGCGCACTGCATGGCGGTAATTGTCCTTCATCACAAAATCTTCGTCCAACAGAATGAACCGACAGAACATCTCTACCGCCGGGAAGTCCAACGGATTGCGGTAATTGGGATCATGGTTCCGGTCTTCGGAGCTACGCAAAGCAACTCTCGAATCCTCTTCACCGAAAACGGCCGTCAGGAAAGTCCGGTCGGCCTCGGGCACAAAATGATTGACAGTATACTCCTGGTGGATGTAACGCACCAGCACAAAGACACAACCCAGGCTCAGGGCCAGTCCCAGCACATTGATGGCGGTGTAGGTCCTGAAGCGCAGGATGGTACGGATGGATAGTAATAAGGCTTTCATAAGCTGATTAAAGGCCTCACCCCCAACCCCTCTCCCAAGGAGAGGGGAGGCTGAGCGACGGCATTCTTTTAAAGTTATTGTTATCTATTATTCATTCCTAATTTATTTCTATTTTGTATTCATCCCCCTCCCCCCTCTCCCTGGGAGAGGGGCCGGGGGTGAGGCTACTCATTCTTCATCGCCTCCACCGCCTTCACCCGACTCAGCATCCAGCCTTGCAGGCAGACGATGAGGGCCGATACGCCCCATACGACAACCAGCGGCCATACAAAGATGCCGACCGAAAGCGGGGCACGATAGGCAAACTGCTCTAACCAGCGCTGCATCAGCCACCAGGCGACGGGCATGGCCAGCACGTAGGCCACTGCGGCATAGAGGCAGAAAGGCTTGTTGAGCAGCCAAATGATCTGCCCGCGCGTGGCACCGTGCACCTTGCGGATACTGATTTCGCGTATCCGCTGGCGGGTGGCATACCAGGCGATGCCGAACAGGCCGAAGCCCGTCAGCAGCAAGCCGATGAGGGCGTAAAACGTCAGCAGGTGCGACAGCGAGAGTACTTTCTCGTTCCGCTCCATGAATTCCCGGTGCATGTCCGTATAACGGAAAGGCTGTCCGGGGTTCATTTCGTCCCATACGGATTCGATTTGTTGCAAAGCCTCCGTACGACTTTCGGGGCGCAGGCGGATTTGAAGGCAGGCAGCCTTCTGCAAACCGCTTTCGGACAGCAGGCTGACCACAAGCGGCGTCACGGCCTCTTCCAATGAATTGACGGAAAAGTCGCGTATCACACCCGCCACTACAGCCAGACTGTCATCGGCCTCTGCATCGAACTCGCGCAACGAACGTCCGACAGGGTCTGTGCCCGCCGGCACCAACTGGCGGACAAAGCTCTCGTTCACCAGTACGGGGCGCGCCATCTGCTCCAGCAGGCGGGCAGGCCGCTCGCCGCTCAGCTGCTCCATGCGCAGCGTATGCAGCAGGGACGTATCGCCTTCCAGTGCCAGCAAATTGGTATGCGCCTCGCTACCGTCGGGGCGTTTCACCGTCAGCTGGCGTATCCAGGCGTTCAGCACCGGCCCGTTGGAGAGCGTCACCGACTCGATGCCCTGCACGCGCTTCTCCAGTTCGGCCTTCAGCGGAGCCAACGGGGCGCCGAATCCGTCGCCTATTTCGATGCAGTCCGCGTAGCGGTCGGCCTGCCGTTCGGTCAGCCTCATCTGACGACGAGCCGTCAGGGTGGCCAGCAACAGGCCGATGGAAATGGCAAACTGCACCGTCACCAGCACAGCTACGAAACGTTGCTTGCGCCGTCCGCCGTAGAGCGTGCGGTATTGGCTGAACGACAGACGCGACAGGCGGCGACTGATGTACCACGCCGGCACGACCGACATGACCAACACGAACAACAACAGCCACGGCAACATCCGGCTGCTGAAGAAGAACCCCATCGTGAGCCGCGAGCCCAGCAAGCCGTTGAACACCGCCAGACAGTCGTTCACCAACAGCATAGAAAGGATGAAGGCCAACACGACCGTCAGGAAAGCGTCGCCGAAGAGTTGCAGGCGGATACTGCGCAGCGTACCGCCCATCAGCTTCTCCACGTGAATCATGCGCAGCTGTTGCAGCAGACGCGAAAGACTCATGTTGGTATAGTTGCAGCAGGCGATGACCAGTATCAGCACCGCTGCCAGCAGGCTGATGTAAAGCGTCTGCACGGGTGTCTGGCTGATGTAGTCAAGCGTCTGTTGCGAAGCGTCGTCGGGCGTGGTGAAGCAGACGGCTTCCAACGGATCGAGGTGATACTTCGTCTGACCGGGCATCAGGGTAGGAACCTGATCGGCGTTTATCTTGTCGGCCAGGCGGACGGCATCCGCCCCCGGCGAGAGCTTCAGCAGCGTCGGGCCACCCCAGTAATCGGAAGTCTGGGCGGTCAGCATGTCAAACTGAAGAAGCGACTGCCCGCGTTCTTCGAGCACCGCCGCCACTTGGTACGTCTGCCTGCCACGGCTTTCAGACTGCACTTCGATGTGCCGTCCGAAGGCTTCGCCGCCTCCGAAGAGTTTGCGGGCACAGGCAGCACTCAGGGCTACCTGGTCCGGACGGTGGAGCACCTGCTCCAGACTGCCCTGAGCCGTGCGGTAGTCGAAGAAGCGGGTCAGCGTCGTGTCAGCCGAGAGCAGTATCAGGCTGCCGTCCACCTTCCGGCCGTCCACCTTGCAGGAAAGCATATCCAACTTGCCCAGCCGCAGGTAATCCTCCACCTCGGCATAGCTGTCCTTCAGGCGTTGGGGAATGTCGGCAGCGGCATAAGCCACACGCTTTCCCTCGTTCATCGGGTCGTCCTGCCGCAGGAAGACGATGCGGTCGCGATCGGGGTTGCTCCCCTCTAACCCGTGTTCATGTACGAAATAAGTCATCAGCAGGTTGGTACACGCCAACCCCAAGGCCAGACTGGCCACGGAGACGAGGAAGAACACCTTGTTCCGCCACCAGCTCCTAAGAATCATTTTCAGTGTTACGTTCAGTATCATCACATTCTTTCTATTATAATTTCCATTCATTCTTTATTTCTCATTTCTTTTTTCTCCCGACCTTGGCAATACATTCAAGCCACGGAAGTCTTTTCCTCCCCAGGCATTGTCCGAAGCGAAGGCTGGCTGTTTTGTCGCTGCGCCCTCGCTGCAGTGTTACTGCACCCTCGTTGCAGCGTCACTGCATCCGCTTTGCAGCAAGTCATCGGCCTCTTCCCGGCAGGAGAAATGCCTGTCCGGTTTCTACTCACGCTTTATCACTTCGGCGGGATTGACGTGCGCCGCGCGGTACACCTGCCACATCACGGTGAGCAGCGACAGCAGGGCGGTGATGAGGAAGGCTACAACAAACAGTCCGGGCGTCAGCGGTGCCTTGTGGGCGAAGCCTTGCAAGTAGAGGGTAATGGCCAGCCACGACAGCGGCACGGACACCAACGCCGACACGCCCAGCACCGCCAGATACTTGCGGAGCAGCAGCGGGTAGATGTCGCGTGCCTGGGCACCGTTCACCTTGCGCAGGCCTATCTCGCGGCGACGCTGACTGATGTCGAACAGCGCAATGGCCAGCAAGCCCAGCAGCGAAACGAGGATGGCCACGGCGGCGAAGAGCGTATAGATGCGCACCACGCGACGGTCGTCCTCGTACATCTTGGCCAGGACGTCTTCTATCAGCGTGTATTTAAAGTCGGTGCGGCCGGTAGCTTCCTCGTACAGGCCGGACAGGAAGTCGATGACGCGCGCCCGGTCTTCGTGGCGGTAGGCGGCGGTTACGGCAGAAAGCCCCCATGTCTCATCTTCATAATAAATGACCATGGGCATGGTAGCCTTGGCCAGGTGTCTCACGTTGAAGTCCTTGATGACGCCCACAATCTCGCAGGGCGGATTATAACGGTCGGGCATCCAGCTTGAGGCAAAATGCTTGCTCTCCGGTTGCAGCTTTTCCCGGGTGATGTCCTTGATGCCCAGTACCCGCTTAGCCGTCTCGTTGATGATGCACTTGAAGCTGTTCCGGGTCCATACCTCGTCCACGGAGTCGTTCCACAGGCGGCCTTCCACCAGTTGCAAGCCGTACATGTCCATCTCGCGCCGGCTCATGTTGGCGACCAACACCTGATGAAAGCCATTTTCAGCCCGTTCAAGGGCAAAGTTCTTCAGCCTTCCTTCACCGAGCAGCAAGTCTGTGCTGCGACACCAATGCTCGAAGAGTGTAGTCCCGGCCATACGGCGGTTCACCAGTTCGCGGTTGGCTCGTTGCCGTTTACCCTCGTCCAGCATATTTTCCTTGCTGTCCTTGTACAGGCTCAGCGAGTTGTGATACATAGTGGCGTTGATGATGTCGTGCGTGCGGAAGCCCAGGTCGGCATGCAGCATGTAGTCCAGTTGCTTGACAAAGAACAGCGAGACGCTGATGATGAAGATAGTCAGCACGTACTGCACGCCCAGGAACACCATGCGCGAACGCACGGACACGCGCGAGGTCGTGATGGCGCGGATGGAGTTGACGGGCAAGCTGCGGGTGAACTTCAGGTAGGGATATACGGTGGTGAGCAGCGGCAGCACCCAGAGTACGATGGCCGAGACTAACAGGTCGAAGCGCACGTCGGAGACCACAGGGATGTAGAGTTCGTTGTAGAACAGGTAGCGGGTCACTTCCAGAATGGTCCAGCACAGCAGCAGAGCAAAGCCCGCCAGCAACATGTTCTCCACATAAATCTGTACGAAGATAGCTGCCTTGCCCGCCCCGAACACCTTCTTAATACCGAACTCGCGCGAACGGCGCGACATAATGACGGTGTAGATGTTGACAAAGTTCAGCAGACCGATGAGGCCCACCAGGAAGGCGACTGCTGTCAGCACACTGATGTAGCCCGGATTGCCGAAACGGTACATGGGAGTGTCCCTTTCGAGGTCGGTGTCGAAGTAGAGTTCCGACAGGAGCAGGTATTCGTAGTGCATGGTCTGGTAGGTGGCCCACTTGTCGCGTGGCACCTCCTTGCCGTGCTTTTGGTTCAGTGCCTTCAGGTCGTAGCCGGGCACCATGCGCAGGGCGTAGCAGGGGCTATAGAATAGAAAGTCGTCTATCTCATCGGACATGAACAACTGGGGCTGCCAGGAAGTCTTGGTGGCAGGGTCGTCCACCACGCCGATGATGGTGAACTTCCGTCCCTGCCCGTTGGTGAAGCTGCCTCCCACCACCGGCCTGCCCTGTAGTACTTCTTCCCAGAAGGCGCGGGTGATGACCACGTCGCCCGGCCGGCGGATGCGGTTACTGCCCGTCAGTACCTTATAAGGAAACATCTTGAAGAAGGTGCTGTCGATGGAGAACACCCGGCTCTGCACCTGCCGCTTGCCGAAGACCAGCGTCAGGTCGCTCACCGGAGTATAGGCCGTAAACTCCTCCACCGCCGGGTCTTCTTCCAGTCCCGAGCGGTAACCACTTAATGAGCATTCGCCGTTGCTTACAGTTCTCTTCACTAAGCAGATACGTTCATAGTCGGGGAAACACCGGTTCACCGTGTTCTCCTGATGGATGTAGCGCGCAATGGTCAGCACACAGGCCAGGCTGACAGCCAGCCCCACTACATTGAGCGCCGTGTAAGCCCTGAACTTCAGCAGGGCGTTGATGGATAGGATAAGTAGTCGCATAAGCATTCACAGCCTCACCCCGACCCCTCTCCCAAGGAGAGGGGAGGCTGGGCTACGGCTTTCGTTTTAGGTTATTGTTATCTTTATCAATTCTTCATTATCAATTCTTCATTATCTATTCTTCATTATCTATTCTTCATTATCAATTCTCCATTGTCAATCTGTATCCCCCCTACTCCCCTCTCCTTGGGAGAGGGGCCGGGGGTGAGGCTTCTACTCCCTCTTCACCACCTCCGCCGGATTCTCATTCGCCGCCCGCCATACGCGCCAGCCGATGCACAGAGCCACCAACAGCGCCATGCCAAGGAAGATGACGGCATAGAGCCACCAACTGAGAGGCGTTTGTTCCACATAACTCTCCAGCCAGCGCTTCATCAGCACATAGCCCACGGGGAAGGCCACCACGGCAGCAACGGCGAGCAACGACAGGTATTCGCGGGCAAAGAGGCCGAGGATATCCCCTACCCGTGCCCCGTTCACCTTACGGATGGCTACCTCCTTGCGACGGCGTTCGCAGCTCAGGGTAATCATGGAGAAGATGCCGAAGGCAGATACCAGGATACAGACAATGGAAACAAAAGTCAGCAGGTGCAGCAACAAGCTTTCGGCCTTGAGGTAAGCATTATATTCGTCCATGACGTTTACCAGCTGGTAATGCACTTCGGGATAGTCCTTCGCAAAGAGGCTGTCCACCCGATGACGGAGTTCAGGCCAGGCACCTTCGTGATACTTCAGTAAGATGTGACCTCCGCTTGTCCAGTCAAACCGTCTCACGTAAAGGGTAGGTTGGACAGGAATGGTAGGTGCTGTGATGTGGAAGTCGCGTACCACGCCGACGACCGTGGCTTTCTGCTTGTTACTACTATAAGTAAGGGACATCCCTATCGGATTGGATATGCCCATAGCCCGTACGGCCGACTCATTCAGCATGACCTGCCCTTCACCGGCGTCCTGACGGATAAACTCACCTGCGGCCAGGCGGATGCCGTAGAAAGCGGCAAGCGTATCATCCAGGCAAGTCATGCGTATGCCCTTCATTTTAAGATCCTCCGGTTTCCCCTCCCAGTCGATGGAAGTGGCACCTCTGGCTCCTTCGGGCAGAAAACCGTAATAACCAGTGAGCACCCGGCTGACAAAAGGCATCTGCCGAACCCGATTTACAATCTCCTCTTCCGAATTGTCGGGATAGAGGAAGGTGAAGGCGGCGATGTTGCGTCGCTCCCAGCCCAGGTCGGTATGTTGCAGATAGTTCAGCTGCTTCATCAGCACCACCGTACAGAAGATAGCTAGCAGACTGATGAAGAGCTGCAGGCTCACCATCACCTTGAGACGGCGGCCCGACCGGCTACTTTCAGGCCGCAGGGAAGAATAGCGGAAAACGAAGGGCAGCAACAGCACCAGTGAAAGCGCCAGTACCAGCAGGAAATAGAGCAGCGACTCGCCATACACATTGCCTTCCACGCCCGAAAGTCGCAGGAAAGACGGTTGCAACAGCTCGACCAGCACAAAGCCAAGGAAACCTGAAAGCAGGACGAGCAGGGAATATTCGGTGGTGAGCATTGCGAAGAGCCCCCTACCGGAAGAGCCGCACACGCGCCGCAAGGCCAGCTCACGACGACGAATGTCCATACGCGAGAGAAACAAAGCCAAGTGATTGAACAGCGAGCAAAGAATGATCAGCCCGCCTGCCGCGGCAAACAGCACAAGGTAGGAGAAGCTGACAAGCCGCTCCTCGTTGAACGAAGCCTGACGGACTTCGGAAAGAGGCATCAGTCGAAGGCGGCCGGTAATCTTGCGGTAGCGATCGTCTGTCTGCTCGGCATAAGCACGGAACTTCTCTTCCAGAGCCTTGGGTGACACACCCGGGGCAAGACGTACCACCACCTCGAAACCTGCATTATACCACTCGTTCTGCCATTTGCGGAAGTAAGCTCCCTCGCAGATAAATCCGAACGAAAAATTGCTGTGCGGCAGGTCATTGACAATGGCACAGACAGTGACTTCCTGATCGTTATACTCAACTTTACGGCCAAGCACGTCCGTCGTGCCGAATAACCGTTGCGCCGTCCGCTCCGTCAGGGCTACCTGTCCGTCCGTATAAAGGAAATCGGGGGTACCTGCCAATATATGGATGCCGAAGAGGTCCATAAAGCAGGAGTCCAACTGCATGCTGGGCAATTCCAGTGCAGGCTGTCCCTCCAAGCCCAGCTCCCAATTCGGATAGCGGGTGAAGGCACAGGCTGCCTCCACTTCGGGGAACTCCTCCTTCAACAATGTGGAGACGGGATAAGACACATTGGGCGACAGTCCTCCGGCCTCGATAACAGATTCGGTATAGAGCAGGTACATACGGTCTGCCGCTTCGTAACGGCTGTCGAACGATGCTTCATAGTGCATCCACAGGTTAGCAAAGGCGAAGCAGGCAAAGCCAACGGCTATCCCCACAACATTGACGGCGGTCTGCGTGCGATACTTCAGCAGGTTGCGCCAGGCGATTTTAAGGTAGTGTAATATCATAAGCGTTTGCGGCCTCACCCCCGACCCCTCTCCCAAGGAGAGGGGAGGCTGGGCTACGGCTTTCTTTTTAGGTTATTGTTATTTGTTCTATTATTTATTCATTATCCATTCATTCCTATTTGTATTCACCCCCTACTCTCCTCTCCTTGGGAGAGGGGCCGGGGGTGAGGCTTCTATTCCCTCTTCACCACATCTGCCGGATTCTCGTTCGCCGCCCGCCACACGCGCCAGCCGATGCACAGCGCCACGACGGCTGCCATGCCGGCAAAGATAACCAAATAGACCCAAAAGCTGATGGTGGTCTGCTCTACGTAGCTTTCCAGCCAACGCTTCATCAGCACATAGCCCACGGGGAAGGCCACCACGGCGGCGACAGCGAGCAACAGCAGGTATTCGCGGGCAAAGAGGCGGAGAATGTCGCCGACCCGTGCGCCGTTCACCTTGCGGATAGCCATTTCCTTGCGCCGCTGTTCGCAGCTCAGGGTAATCAGCGAGAAGACGCCGAAGCCCACCACCAGCACACAGACGGCCGAGGCAATACCCAGCAGGCGGAGGAGCAGGCGTTCGGACTTCAGGTAGTCGGCATAGAGTTCTTCCGTGCTTTTCAGTTCGTAATCGGTAATTTCCTGCTCGGCGGCCATCTGCCTGATGCGCTCCTGCAAGTCGTCCCAATGGCCGTCCTTGAACTTGATGAGGAACTGGCCAGTGTGCATTTTGATATATCCTTCTGCTATTCTAAAGCCATTTTTACCAATCATTGCCAACGAGTGGACAGGTACGGTAGGCGCTGTGGAATGGAAATCTTTCAGTACGCCCACAATTTCCATGTCGCGTCCGCTTAGCGTGATGTGCAGTCCTATGGGGTTGTCCAACCTCAGCCGCCGTGCGGCAGATTCGTTCAGTACTACCCCCGTAGATTCATCATCGCGCACCATCCGGCCTTCCTTCAGCTTCAGCCCGTAGAAGTCGGCAAAGGCACGGCCTTCAAACAATACTTTCACAGGCATCTTTTCTTCATCGGACTGTCTGCCCGGCCACTCTTCTATCGAATGCCGACCTCCAAAATCAAAGCCAAACAGCGACTCATGGTTCTCGATAATGTCTTCCACGCAAGGCATTTGTTTGAGTAGTCGGGCTGTGGTATGAAACTGTTCAAAGTCATCACCTATTAGCTTATAGCGGTTTACTTTCAGCGTAGCCACTCCTTCCCGTTCCCAACCCAGGTCAACATTCGTCAGGTAGTGCAGCTGCTTCATCATGACCACCGCCGCGAAGGTGAACAGGATGCCCACTCCTATCTGGACGCCTATGCTGAGGCGGCGCAGACGATGGCTGCGCAGGGTGTTCCAACGGTGGCGACGCAGCACGAAGGGCAGCAACGCCACCAGCGACAACAGCAACAGCCCCAGGAAGAACAGCAGCTGCGGTAGGTAGACCTGTCCGTCTACGCCCGACAGGCGGCGGAACAGCGGCAGGCTGACTTCGGTCAGCGTGAAACCCAGCAGACCCGCCACCAGCAGCACCAGCAGATACTCCACGGCAAACAGGGCCACCAAACTGCCCCGCCCGGCACCGCATACACGCCGCAACTCCACTTCGCGCAGGCGCGTCTGCATACGCACTACGAACAGCGATAGGTAGTTGAACAGCGCACTGACCACCACCAGCAGCCCGATGACCGAAAACAGCACCAAGTAGTAGAAGTTGATGCTTCTCTCCTCGTTGACCTTCGAGTAGTGATACTGCTGCAGCGGCAGCAGGTGGTAAGGTCGGAACAGGGCCACCCGCCGGCCGTCTTGCAGCTGGGTGTAGCTGTCCAGCTTGCGGCGGAAGGTATTAAGGTCAGTGCCCGGCCGCAGGCGCAGCAGCAGCGGGTCGGCTATGGATTCGCTGTAGCGGGCACCGCTCCAGAAGTCGAACGAGAGGCTGCTCTGCGGCAAGCTGCTGACTACGGCGCAGATGGTGGCCGGGCTAAAGGCAGTCAGCGTCTTGCCCAGCACGTCGGTGGTGCCAAACAGACGGAGCGCGGTCTCCTCGGTCACGGCTATCGGCTCGCTGTGGTCGTAGATGTGCTTCTGCCGCTCGTCGGCCAGCGACCACAGGAAGTTGGGCGTGCCTTGCAGAATGCGTATATCAAACATCTGCATGAACGTGGAGTCGGCTATCAGCTTGCGGCCGATAACGGGGTCCTGACCTTCCACCTCCATCTTCATCTGCTTCCAGAACTGGGCACCGCAAGCCAGTTCCACTTCGGGGAAGTTCTCGCGCAGGATGGGCAGCAGGCCGCGTGTCCAGGTGTCGTAGCCCAGTTCGTTGACGGTGCTCTCCCGGTAGAGCAGGTAGATGCGGTCGGCCCCTTCGTGGGCACTGTCAAATGACATTTCATGGCGTATCCACAGGGCGGCGAATACAAAGCACGTCAGGCCCATGGCCAGCCCCAGGATGCTGACGGCGGTCTGCATGCGGTATTTCAGCAGATTGCGCCAAGCGAGTTTCAGGTAGTGTAGTATCATGGTTGTTATTTTTTTTAGTTGTTGCTTTTTAGTTCAGAAGTTAAGGGAAGTTATCGCCCGCCGGGCGGGCTTGAAAGTTAAAAGCCAATACTTCATTTTGCCGAATCCGGTGTGAAATCTATCGGCCTTTAACTTCTAACGGAGCGAAGCGGAGTGATAACTTCTTCTAACTCCTTCCTTCACTCTCTCTTCACCACCTCCGCCGGATTCTCGTTCGCCGTCTTCCAGATGCGGTGCCCTATGCTGACAGCCACACAAGCGGCAATGCCGACAAAGACAAGCAGGAATGGCAAGAAACCAATCTCCACCTGACGGTTGTAATTCTCTATCCAACGCCGCATTACCCACCAGGCCGCAGGGAAGGCTATCAGCGAGGAAACCACTAACAGCAGGGCATATTCGCGGAAGAACAGGGCAAGGACATCCCTCACCGTAGCTCCGTTCACCTTGCGGATGGCAATCTCCTTGCGGCGACGTTCGCAGGCCAGCGTAACCAGCGAGTAGATGCCAAAGATGGAGATGAGGATGCACACCACCGACGAGAAACCGAGCAGCGACGACAGGGCGTCTTCCGACTTCAGATAGTTGTTGTAACATTCTTCTTCGCTATAAAGAAAGAGCTTGCGGTCGGGCAGTTCGGCTCGCTGCATCTCCTCGATGCGACGGCGGCATTCGTCCCACGTACCCGGACGGTATTTGAAGAGGACGAAGCAACGGGCATGCATCCACCCCACCTGGTCAGTATTGACAAATACCGTGTTGGGCAGTTCGGCGGTGGGCGACTTGTAGGCACAGTCCTTCACTACGCCGATGACGGTCATAGGCTCCACTTTGCGGTTGGCGAAGAACAGTTGCTTGCCCACAGCCTCTTCGGGACTCCAACCCAAGCGGCGAGCCGTACTCTCCATGATGTTCACCTGCCGATACTCCGACTTGGCCGATACCCATTCACCGGCCAGCAGCTGCATGTCGTAGAAGCGGAAGAACTCTTCGCCCGCCAGCACTTCGTCGAAAGTCAAGGGTTGCTCCAGCCGGCCTTCCATGCCCGTGTATCCATCTATCTGATACGACGAATAAGCCCCCTCGCCCAGCAGCGGCCAATAGGCCGGACGTACCACTTCCGTCACCATGGGCAGAGCCTTGATTTTCTCGGCCCATACGTTCATGTCCACATTCATCCAGATGCTGACGGCGGCACGTCCGCGATAATCCAGACCTGTATCTACCCGGCGCAGGTGGTGCAGTTGCATCTGCATGACCACCGTACAGAAGATGAAGGCCAGGCAAACCGTCAGCTGAAGAACAACACTCCCCTTGCGCCAGGCCGTACCCGAAAGGGCGTTACCCGTGTGGATGTTGCCGTGCAACGACCGCTTCTGGAACAACCACACCGACAGGACGACAACGGCCATCATGGCTGCCGAGACACACGTGATGTAGAGCATCGCCGAACGATAGACCGAGAAATCGGTGTCCTGAATAAGAGAATAGCGCATGAAAGCCGGCATCAGCAATTCCACCAGCACCATGCCCACCACCAGAGCTGCCAGCACAGTGAGCAGAAAGTCGGTGCAGAGCAGAGCTACCAGCGAACGCAGGCCTGCCCCGCAAATCTGCCGCAAAGCCATTTCCCTGCGGCGCGTACGGAATCGGTCGGCGTAGATGGTCAGGTAATTGAAGAAGGCACAAACGATGATAAGTACCCCCACGGCGGCAAACCAGGTGATATAACGGAACTGCACCGTCTGATTATTTTTGAAGATAAAGCCTTCCGTGGCACGAAGGCCCGTCAGCGGTTCCAGATAGAAACGTGTCAGTCCGGTACTTTCGTGGTATTTGCTTTTGGTCAGCTCTTCGGGGAAGTGGGCATTCATCTTCTCCAACAATTGGGAGACATCCGTACCCGGTTTCACTTTGACAAGCGTCCGGTAGGTGTAGTCGTCCCAGCCAGTCCGACCGTTTCCACTGCCCAGGAAGGCATAGGGGAAATTGGTATGCGCTCCCCAATCGCTCACTACGGAACCGATGGTGTATTCCTTGTTCCTGTTGAGGTTGGTCACGGTCTGGCCGATGACATCCGTTGTGCCGAACAGCAGGCGTGCAGTCTTCTCAGTAATGGCGATACGGTTGTCTGCCGCACCGGCGGAACGGAGGAAACTCTCGTCACCGTCCAGCGTCCGGATGTCCAGCATACGCAGGGCAGTTGTGTCGGGCATGAGTATAGGAAGCTCCAGCATCCGGTTGTCTTTTACGACAAAAAGCATACTTGTTTCAAACTGACAGTAATCTTCAATCTCCGAATAGTGTTCTTTCAGGTAACGGCCCAACGCTTGGGGTGTGTAGCTTGCGGAGGAACCTCCGAAACTGTCATCGTTCACCCCGACCAGATACAGACGGTCGGCATCGCGGTGAAAACTGTCATAAGTCATCTCGTAGTGCACCCAGAAGGCAGAAAGGGCAAAACAGGCCAAGCCCACAGCCAGTCCCAGGATGCTGACGACGCTCTGTGTGCGATATTTCAGCAAGTTGCGCCAGGCGATTTTAAGGTAGTGTAGTATCATAAGCGTTTGCGGCCTCACCCCCAGCCCCTCTCCCAAGGGAGGGGAGGTAGAGTTACGGCTTTCTTTTTAGGTTATTATTATCTATACTATTATTTATTCATTGTCAAATCATTCTTATTTGTATTCACCCCCTACTCCCCTCTCCTTGGGAGAGGGGCCGGGGGTGAGGCTTTACTCTCTTTTTATCACCTCCGCCGGATTCTGTCGTGCCGTACGCAGGATGCGGAAAACGACTGTCAGTGCCGTAACGGCGGCTACCAAGGCGAAAATGCTTGTCCAGAAGAGGAAACCGTGGTCGAAGAAGACAATGTACATGCGCTTCCATTGCTGCAGCAGGAACCATACGAGCGGGAAGGACAGCAGGGCACTAACTGCCAACAGTACGATATACAGACGGGCAAAGAGCAGCATGATCTGCGGCACGCCCGCACCGTTCACCTTGCGGATGGCTACCTCCTTCTGACGACGCTCGGTGTCGAGCGTAATGCTGGAGTATACACCCAGCAGGGTGATGAGAATGCTGACGATGGCAAAGAACAGCACGATGTTCTTCAGCGTGTATTCCAGCGGTTGGCGGTCGTGGATGTCGTCGAGCAGTGTGCCGACCCGTACAGGTACGCTTTCGGGCAAAGCCTCACGGAGCAGTTGCTCTACCCGGGCCTTGACTTCCTGTACCCGGCCACTGTGGCACTTCAGATAGCAGTGCCCGATGTAGTCGGATACATCATAGGGAAGGAAAACGTAACCGATGCTTTTCCGATAGGTGTCGGTCTGGAAAGGCGCACAGATGCCGCATACGCTATAGTCGTGTTGCGAGTCGTAAAGAGGCATCCCCAGTATGTCTTTCTCCATCCGTTGCTGCCAGGTACGGTCGGCCACGATGTCGGCTTCCGTCTTCGGAGCGCGTCCCTGCTCCAGCGGGATATTCATGAAGGAGAAGAAATTGGCGGGGACACGCATCACTTCAACTTCTATCCATGAGTTGTCGTTGCCTTTCTCGGTCATCATCAGGTTGCCCGACGAACCTCCCAGATAACTGACGTCTGCCAGCAGGGCATCTTCTACAGCAGCCAGACTCTTGAAGCGGCCGACCAGGCTCTGCTTTTCCGCATTGTTCAGAAACGAATAGTCCAGCGGAATGCTGAGGATGGAAGCTTTCTCCTGCATGGAGAGGGTATGCAGCAGGGTACCGCTTGTCTTCTCGGACTGCAGGTAGAGAGCCGCTGACAGGGCAACAAACAGCCAGCAGAGAAAGAACTGAACGCCCAACATAAAATTACGCCCCCGATGGCTCTGACACCTGCGCAGGCCTCCGTTGAGTCCGTCCTGTACCGATATGCGGCGGATGCGTAGCGTGGTCACCAGACAAATGCCTGCGCAAAGCAGTACTAGCAGTCCGATGTACTGGGCAGCATGGCACATGAGCAGCGACTTGCTGAATGTCATTGACATGAATTCGATGGAATAGTCCATCCGTCCGTCGGTCACCTCGATGCCCCAAAGCACCAGCAGCGAGGCCGCCAGCAGCACCAGCAGCGACTGGATGAACAGCAGGACAAAGAGCCGGCTGCCGCTGCATCCGTTCACCTTCATCACGCTGAACTCTTTCGTGCGGTTGAAATACGAGCCGATAAGGAAGTGGAAGAAGTTGAGCAGCCCCACCAGCAGGATGAGCATGCCCATGCTGCTGGTAATCCAACTGATGATGGACAGTTGCTTGTGCTCGTAGGGAAAGCGTCCGATGGGAAATACTTGTGCTTCATAGTCCCTGTCGTACAGCCGCCAGCTGTAGTCGCTCTGCATGAACTGCTCTTCCAACTGACGGATGTCGGCATCGGGTGCCAGCAGGGCAAATGTGTTGCCTCCCGTCATCTCGTGGCGTCTGTTGCTTTGCAGCAGGCCTTCGCTGTCGTTCAGCACCAGCATGTCCATCGTTTCCATGAAGTGGAGGGAATTGTTGAGCGGCGTGTCGTCCATGACGGCCTGTACGGTATAGGTAATGCCTCCGTTGTGGGGAGTGGTCGATGGCGAGGTGGGCAGCCGGCGGGTCATGACACATGTCTTTCCGATGGCTTCGGCCTCGCTGCCGAAGATGCGGACGGCCGTCGAACGGCTCATCACCAGTGCGTTGGGCGTATGACTGGCCCCCTCCCAGCTTCCGGCTACGATGTGGGGCGTGAAGATGCGGGCATAGAGGCTGTCCGTCTCCATCCGTTTCAACTCGTAGGGTAAGGTCTTGCCGGGCCTTACCTCGATGTCGAAGGGCATTTGGCGGGGATAGGAGACAAACGAAAGGGCCTCTACCCCCTTTGCCCAGCCGCGTATGTCCTCGCAAAGCGGTGCGGGTGTGCCGGAGAAATAATGGTCCTGTTCGCTATCGTACAAACTAACCAGTACAATCCGCTTGTAGTTGTCGAAGCAGTGATTGGTTGACTCAATATAACGGCTGCAATACAAGCAGACGCAGAAACTGAACAGGCCCACGGCCAGTCCGATGATAGAAATAACGTTTTGCGTGCGATATTTCAGCAGGTTTCTGATGGCTAATGTCAAGTAATGTAGTATCATAAGCATTTAGGGCCTCACCCCCGACCCCTCTCCCAGGGAGAGGGGAGGCTGGGTTGTGGCTTTCATTTTTTAGTTATTGTTATCTATTTAATCATTCTTATCAATTTATTCCGTATAACACTGAATCATTCACCCCCTTCCTCCCCTCTCCTTGGGAGAGGAGCCGGGGGTGAGGCTTCTTACTCCCTCTTCACCACCTCTGCCGGATTCTTGTTCGCTGCCTGCCACACGCGCCAGCCGATGCAGATAAGGATAAAGATATAAAGCAGGATGCCGATGACGGCATAAAGCCACCATGACAAAGAGGTACGTTCCACGTAATGCTCCAACCAGCGGCTCATGACCAGTGTCCCGATGGGGAAAGCAACGAGACAGGCCAACACCAGCAATACCCCGTACTGATACAGGAAGAAACGGATGATGTTTCCCGCCGTCGCACCGTTCACCTTGCGGATGGCAATCTCCTTCTGACGACGGGCGCAGTCGAGTGTCACGTGCGAGTAAACACCAAACAGAGAGATGACCACGCACACTACGGATATGAACGAGAGCAGATACATCAGCGCACGTTCCGACACCAGATACCGGTCATAGACTTCGTTCACTGTCTGCAACCGGCAGAAGGCTCCGGGAGCATACTCGTTCATCTTCTGTTCACAGAACTGCTTCAGTTCCTTGGAATGTGCTTCGTCAAAACGGATCAGGATGTTGTTTCCGTCCAGCTCAGACGAGTAGAAAGGTTTGCTAATCCGCATGGGCTGTGCCGGAACGGTGGGAGCAGAAAGGTGAAGATCCTTCATGACTCCCGTCACCGTAAACATTCCCATCTTCTTACCCAACGGATGAGCCCAGCCAAAGGCCTTGGCCGCCGTCTCGTTAATAATGATATCCTTGGGGGTATCCAGCTTGCCACTGCCTTGCAGAATGCGGATGCCGTAGAAGCGGATAAAGTCTTCTTCCTGGGTAATCACCTGTAGAGTTACCGGACGGTCATCGGGCTGTTTCCCCTCCCATTCATTCACGCCTATACTGACGGAACAGGTACGTGGTAGCAGCGAATACATGTTTTCCTGCACTTCCTGTACGTAGGGCAACCGACGGATGTCATCTATCAGTTTTTTCCTTTCAGGGGCATGGACGATGAGAGTTGCCCTTCCGTCGCGTTCAAAGCCGATGTCGACGTGCGACAGATGGTAGAGTTGTTTCATCAGGACGGACAGGCAGAAAAAAATGAGGACAGACATGAACAGTTGCAGCCACACACTGACCTGCTGGAAGCTGACCCGCACATGGCCTGCATGCCGGCAGCCGTTCATCACGTCGGCCAGTGATTTCCGGCTGTAATGCCAGACCACACAGAAAGTCAGCAACAGGGAGACGGCCAATACAAACAGGTAATACAGGAATGCCCGGAGCATGACACCCGTCTCCACATGGGACAGTTCGCGGAAAGCAGAGGCAGAAAGTTCAGTAAGCGTCATGCCCAACAGGCCGCTTGCCAGCAACAGTACCACCAACTCGGACATGAACAGTGACAGCAACCCTGTCCGCGAGGAACCACAAACCGTGCGCAGTGCCAGTTCGCGGGCACGGATACGGATGCGAGTCACCAGAATGGAAAAATAGTTGACCAGTGCCAACAGGATGATGAAGCCCCCTACTACCGAGAATAACCGGACATACCTCAACGACACGCTGCCGGTGTCCTGATAGATGGTATAGCGGCAACGAGTGATTGGTTCTATCTGCCAATGTTTCCGTATCGTTTCTTCTCCCTGACGAAACTCATGCGTTTCCAGCTTACGGGCGAAGGAATGGGCATCCGTCCCTTCGCGCAGACGGATGCAAGACGTATAAGAAAGATTGCTCCAGCCCGCATCTTTCCCGGACACGCCAGTCAGCATTTCATAGAAGAAGTTGGAATGCCTGCTCCATCCCGATACGACGGCAACCACCTTCATCTTGTTACTTCCAACCTCCACTTCACGGCCCAGCACATCGGTCGTACCGAATATCCGGCGGGCACCTTCTTCGGTCAATGCGATGCCTTCCGAAGAGTGCAGAAAGTCCCAACTGCCTTGCAGCAGCCGGACATCGAACATACGTACAAAGGATGAATCAATCTGCAACTGACTCATCTGACAAGTCTGCCCCTCCCACTTGACATCGGAAGCCCAACGAAGAAATGCCGCGGCATCTTCCACCTCGGGGAAAGCCTCGCGTACTGCCACAGCCAGGGGATAGGCATCGGTGCTGGAGATGCGTGACAAATCGTTTCCCGACCTCTGATAAATTGTATAAAGGCGGTTGGCTCCCCGATGAAAATCGTCGTAGGTCAGTTCATACCGTATCCAGATCATGGAAAAGGCAAAGCAAGCAAAGCCGACTGCCAGCCCCACCATACAGACTGCGGTCTGCACCTTATATTTCATCAGGCTGCGTACAGCCACTGTCAGATAATGTAGTATCATAAGCATTCATGGCCTCACCCCCGACCCCTCTCCCAAGGAGAGGGGAGGCAGAGCTACAGCTTTCTTTTCTTTATCTATGGTTATCTATTCAGTTATTCTTATCTATTTATTTCGTATGATGCCGAATCATTCATACTTTTCCTCCCCTTTCTTTGGGAAAGGAGAAGCAGGGTTGCGGCTTCCATTCAAAATGGTTGTTATCTGTTTATCCTTGTTTATACTCTATTCATTCCTCTTCTGAAGGTACATCAGAACTGAGTGATGCTATCCGGCTCCCCTCCTTCGGGAAGGAGGGGTGCCCAACGGGCGGGGTGGTAGGTCATTGCAATTTGCAATGAATCTTATGCCTTATGTTTTCACCTACCACCTCCCCCTCCCGGGTACTCCTCCTTCCAGAAGGAGGAGAGCTTCAGATACCTTTTTCAGATATCCACTTCCGGGGATGAGGCCCCTACAACACCAGCTCCTCCGCATCCCCGAAGTTATCGTATCCGGTCGTAATCACCCAGTCACCGGGTTGGAGGCCGTCGGTCACCTCGTATTGCTGCGGGTTCTGGCGGCCGATGGTGATGGGCACACGTACGGCGCGTGTCTTGTCCTTGTTCAGTTTGTATATCCACTGGCCGCCCGTGGCCTGGTAGAAATTGCCGCGGGGGATGACGAGGGCATCCTCAGGCTGGCCGAGTTCGATCTGCACACGGAAGCTCTTGCCCACGCGGACGTTGTCGGGCATGTCGGCGGTGAAGACGAGGTCGACGTCGAACATGCGGTCCTTTACCTCGGGCACCACCTTAGTGATCTTCAATGGGTAGCGCTTGCCCTGGTAGAGGATAGTGGCGGGCAGGCCGGTGGTGATGCGGTCGATGTAGTACTCGCTGAGCGAGGTGTGTACCTTGAACTGGTCGAGCACCTTGATTTCGGCAATGCTTGCACCGGACTGTACCTGCTGGCCGGGGGTGACGCTGACGAAGCTGAGCTGTCCGCTGATGGGGGCACACACCACGAGGTCGTTGAGCCGCTGGCACGAACGCTCGTACTTCTTGCGCTCGCGCTCACGGTCGTTCAGCAGCAGGTCGCGGCGGATGATGGAGACGGCCGAGTCGTGGCGCAGGCTCTGGCGTTGCAGGCGGGCGGTCTTCTCCTTGTAGCGGTACTCGTCTTCGGACACCTGAAGCTGGGCCTTGCTCTTGATGCCCATACGATACTCCTCTTTCTCCAGCTCGAAACTCTTGCGCAGTTTCTCCAACTCGTAGTCGGTCTGCAGGGCCTGTTGTTGCAGGGTGAGACTTTGCTGCTCCATCTCAATCTCTTTCTCGCGGTAGGTGATGAGCTGTTTCTCCCACTCGTCGCGCTGGTCTTCGATGGTGCGAAGCAGGTCGAGGTTCTCAAGCACAAGGATGGTGTCGCCTTGCTTCATCATGTTACCCTCTTCGCCAACGATGCGGCTGACGCTGCCCGCCTCGCGAGCATTGACTTTGATGGTGAGGATGGGCTGCACGAGTCCTTCGACGTCGACATACTCCATGAATTTATCGTTCTTCACTTCGGCCATCTGAAGGCTTTCAGCATCGATGCGCAGCTTGCGGGGGCCGGCGGAAAGGATGATGACGTAGATCAGGAAGGCCAGGAAGACCACGCCTCCGGCCAGGTAATAACGGTAGCGGATGTACCAGGGTTTCTTTTCGAGTTTGATGTCCATAAACGTATTGTGTATTTATATTTTTAATTACAGGTAAGATAGGCTGCCCACCACGGTATACGACCGAGAGGGGCTCAGTCGTATACTTAGGGTATCTCAGTCCCATACTTAGGCTGCCTCAGTCGTATACTTAGGGGGTCAACATCTATCTTCTTCATATCCAACAAGTTATATTTTGCTTTATTCTAAATCATAATACTTTACAATCAGCAGATTCCGATGCAGCTTTCGCCACGGGCTTGGGGCTACCGGAGCAGCGCTTCCAGGTCTTCTTCCAGCGGACGGCGGTGCTCGAAGTCGTAGAGCGTAAGGCTGCGCAGGGTGTAGTACAGACTCCAGTAATCGTAGAGGGCGGTGATGTAGGCGCGCCGGGCAGCGTCTTTCTCGGTGATGGAGGCGTTAAGATCGAGCACGGTGGACTGACCGAGCAGATAAAGCCTTCGGGCCACGTCGGCACGGCGCTGGGCAGTGGTGTCGGTGCGGGCGGCTATGTGGACTCGCTGCGCCTGCAGGTTGAACTGCTTCACCAGCTTGCGGATGTTCAGGTCGAAGTCGGTCTTGTCCTGCTCCACTTGGGTCTGCACCAAGTCACGGTTGCTCTTTGCCACCCGTACCTGGCCCTTCCCGCGCCCCCAGTCGAGGATGGGCAGCGAGATGCCCAGACTGACGTACTGCTGGTCCATGGGGTTGCGGTAAGCGTCCTGCCAGCGTTCGCCCGTCTGCGTCAGACCGAATCGCAAGTAGATGTCGGCCTTCAGACCGGCGTTGGCACGTGCCTGGGCCACGGCGCTCTCGCTCTCCAGGCGGCGACGCTGCATGTTGTCGATGTCGGGACTATTCTGCGTGGCCAGCATCAGGGCCTCCTGAAGGTCGATGTTCAGGTCGGGTACGAAATCGTCGATGCTGACCTTCAGTTCCACGTCCTGCTGGATGCCTAAGTACGAACGGAGCGACTGCATGGCGTTGTCTACCTCGATGCGGGCATTCATGCAGTTGGTTTCCTCGGTCAGCTTGTTGATTTCGAGTTGCAGCATTTCGTTCTCGCTGATGGTGCCGATGTCGTAACGGCCGCGTGCATATATATATAAGGTGTCGGCGTTGGCATAGTTGGTGCTGGCTATCTCGTAGTTGCTCTGTGCGGTGGCCAGGGCGAAGAACTTCTGCGTAGCGGCAGCGGCCACTAGCTCCAGCGTCTCGGCATAGCGTTTGCGGGCCTCGCGGTAGCGCAGGGGTTCGATGCGGCGGTTCCACTTCAGCGAGTTATAGCCGAAGAGCGACTGCGAGTAGCCGATGTTGATGGGCGAGGTCTGATAGGAATGACTGTCGTCGCTGAACAGATCGATGCGCTGCGCCGACGTTTCCACAAAGAAGGTACCACCCGTCCAGGGCACGTTCTGCGTCAGGCTCAGGGTGAGGTTGGTGCTTAGCAGATTCTGTTCGACAAACTTCACGCTACCGTCGCCCATCGTCACCTTGTTGATGGCACGGTCCAGGTAAGGGCTGGAGGTCAGCGTCAGGTTGGGCAGATAGTTGGCGCGGTAGTAGCGGTAGTTCCAGTACGAAGAGCGGAAACTGTGGCGGGCGCTTTGGGCATCGGGCGATTGCTGCTGGGCGTGACGGATGGTCTGTTGCAGGTTCAGTTCCATCGTCTCCTGCGCTTGCGCGGCGGCGCAGAGGGCGCAGGCCGTTCCTATTGTCAGTATGATACGTTTAAGCATAATTCTTCCATTTATTTACGAAAAGAGTATCAAAAGCTGTGCCAAACACGTATCATGCTATCTATCTGCACATTACGAATATCAAGAATTTCTTATCCGCGTGCACTATCGCACAAAAATAGTGCGGAACCGCACGCACAGCACAAGGATATTATCACTATCTTTGCAGCAGTACACAGCTGTGCCATCACCATTTACGAACAGATATGCTTATGGAAAACTTAGGTAAAATACTGATTGTAGACGATAACGAAGACGTGCTCTTCGCCCTGAACCTGCTGCTGGAGCCCTATGCCGAGAAGATAAAGGTCATCACCGGCCCCGACCGGCTGGAGCACTTCATCACCACCTTCCACCCCGACATCATCCTGCTCGACATGAACTTCAGCCGCGATGTAGTGAGCGGACAGGAAGGGTTCGACTGTCTGAAACAGATTCTGCAAATCGACCCCCAGGCAGTTGTCATCTTCATGACCGCCTACTCGGACACCGACAAGGCAGTGCGTGCCATCAAGGCAGGAGCCACCGACTTCATCCCCAAACCCTGGGAGAAGGAAAAGCTGCTGGCCACCCTCTCGTCGGGCATCAAGCTACGCCGCTCCCGACGCGAAGTCAGCCTGCTGAAGGAACAGGTCGAAGCACTGAGCGACGGGAATACCGACGAGCGCATCATCGGTGAGTCGCCGGCCATGCACGCGGTCTTCGACACGGTGGACAAGCTTCGCGACACGGACGCCAACATCCTCATCCTGGGCGAGAACGGAACGGGGAAGGACGTCATTGCACGCTTGCTCTACCGTAACTCGCCCCGCTGCGGACGTCCGTTCGTCACCATCGACCTGGGAAGCATCCCCGAACAGCTGTTCGAAAGCGAGCTGTTCGGCTACGAAAAGGGGGCCTTCACCGACGCACGCAAGGCCAAGGCAGGCCGCATGGAAGTAGCCACGGGCGGTACGCTCTTTCTGGACGAAATAGGCAACCTGTCCCTGCCCATGCAGGCCAAGCTGCTCACCGCCATCGAAAAACGGCAGATCAGCCGCTTGGGCAGCACGCAAACCATACCGATCGACGTACGCCTGATCTGTGCCACCAATGCCGACATCCGCCGCATGATAGAAGAAGAACGCTTCCGCCAGGACCTGCTCTACCGCATCAACACCATCGAGCTGCACATCCCTCCCCTGCGTGAACGTGGAGAAGACATCCTGCTGCTGGCCGACTACTTTCTGCAACGCTACGCCCGCAAATACCAAAAGGAGATGCGTGGCCTGACGCGCGAAGCCAAGAACAAACTGCTGAAGTACGCCTGGCCGGGCAACGTACGCGAACTGCAGCACACCATGGAACGTGCCGTCATCCTGGGCGACGGCTCGCTGCTGCGCCCCGAGAACTTCGTCTTCCAGGCCACCACTCCCCGCCCCCGCAAGGAAGAGCAGGAAGTCCTCAACCTGGAACAGCTGGAACGGCAAGCCATCGAACGTGCCATGCGTCTGAGCGAAGGCAACGTCAGCCGGGCTGCCGAATACCTGGGTATTACCCGCTTTGCCCTGTATCGTAAACTGGAAAAATTAGGATTATGAAACGTTATTCCTTTGTCGTCATTCTGCACATCATCGGCATCTGCCTGCTGTCCGTTGTTATCTATCTGCTGATACAGGAACAATTGTGGTTTAGCGCACTGATGGCTTTCCTCTTCCTGTTGGCGCTTGCCATCCACCTCTACCGTATGCAGCTGATACAGATACGCATGATGCGCCACTTGGCCGAAAGCCTGCGGTTCGACGACATGATGCTGTCATTCCGATCTCCTTACCGCAACCGCTCCATGGAGACCATGACCCTGGAACTGTCGGAAGCCATGAAGAACTTCCGCACCCGCATTCTGGAACGCAACGAGATGGATGCCTGGCAGAAACTGATCCGGGTACTGACCCACGAGATCATGAACTCCATCACCCCCATCATATCCCTGTCGGAAACCCTGAGCGAACGCGAGATGAATGAAAAGAACTATCCCATCATGAAACAGGGTATGCAGACCATTCATCGCCGTAGCAAAGGCTTGCTCGAATTTGTCGAGAACTACCGCAAACTGACACGCCTCCCCTCGCCTGTCCGCCGCCCCGTCTCCGTACGCGAACTGCTGCTTGACCTGCACAAGCTCTATCCCGAGGAATACATCCACATCGAACTTCCCCAACAGGACCGCATCATCCAAATAGACCGCGCACAGATCGAACAGGTATTAATCAATCTGATAAAAAACGCCATGGAAGCATGTGGCAAAAAGCAGCATCCGCGGATAGACATCAAGGTCGTCCCCGGCTTTGCCTGGCAATGCCTGATAACAGTCAGCGACAACGGCGACGGCATCCTACCCGACGTACAAGACAAGATATTCGTTCCCTTCTTCAGCACCAAACCCAACGGATCCGGCATCGGGCTTAGCCTGTGCAAGCAGATTATGAACCGCCACGGAGGCAACATCACCGTACAGTCCGTCACCGGACAAGGCTGCAGCTTCACTCTGGAGTTCTAACCCGCATTTTTTATCTACAGAAAATCAAAGGATTACAAAAAAACAATCAGAAAGTTGCCAAAACATTTGGCACATATCACTAAAAATACTACCTTTGCAATCGCTTTTAAGAAATAAAGCATTCGGGGTGTAGCGCAGTCCGGTTAGCGCACCTGCTTTGGGAGCAGGGGGTCGTGGGTTCGAATCCCGCTACCCCGACGAACTGAAAATCAGAGGTTTACGAAATGTGAATCTCTGATTTTTTTGTTATTTTCAGCTTCATAATCCGCAATAAAGGGCAATAAAGGGCAATAAAGAACATTAAAACGGTGCAAATTCGGTGCAAATTTTATGGATAAAATAAATATTAAATATGTACAAGATACGAGAAGGGAAAAGAAAGATGGAAGTTTCCCTATTGCATTGTCTATTAGATGGAACAATAAGACAAAGAGAATTGCAACACCGTACAGCTGCAAAATAGATAACTGGGATGTAGATAAGCAGTTATATAATAGCAAAGAGCCTAATTACCAACGAAAGAATATACATCTTAAAGAAATTATATCTAAAGTTGAAAGATTTATTATTGATATATTAGAAAGTCGGGAGAAAATAAGCGAAAATAGATTTTACGATAATATAATTTATATTGTTAAAGGAAAAGAAATAATTGAGAAATACTATTTTGTAGAGTATATAGAAGAGTTTGCTTCTACTAAAACCAGAAAAACCACAAAAGAAGTCTATGAATACACAAAACGTAAGATAGAAGAATTTGACTCAAAATGCACATTCGAAACGATAGATCGTTCCTGGCTGACTAAGTTTGAACGATGGATGATCGATTCTGGCATGAAGACTAACGCCTGTGCCGTCCACATGCGCAACATTCGTGCTGTGTTCAATTATTGCATAGATGAAGAATATACCACCCTATACCCTTTCAGGAAATTCAAGATAAAGAAGGAGGAAACGCGTAAAAGGTCGTTGACTGTCGAACAGTTGAGAACTCTCAGAGATTATCCTTGTGAGGAATATCAGATTCGGTACAGGGATATCTTTATGCTCATGTTCTACATGATAGGCATCAATGCGATAGACTTATTCCACGCAAAGGACTCTGATGTAGTAGATGGCAGGCTTGAATATAAGCGCTCGAAGACTGGGAAGCTTTATTCAGTATTGATACAACCGGAGGCACAAGCTATAATAGACAAGTATAGGGGGAAGAATTACCTTCTTAACGTTCTTGATGATTATAAGAATTACAAAGACTTCCTGCACCGTATGGGCGATGCCCTGAAGGACATTGGGCCGATGGAACGAAAGGGCCTTGGCGGGAAGAAGATACGTCAGCCTCTCTTCCCCGATATATCGTCTTACTGGGCGCGGCACACTTGGGCGACTATTGCCGCAAGCTTGGACATACCGAAAGAAGTGATATCAGCCGGCCTTGGCCATGAAATAGGATCTTCGATAACATCTATCTACATAGACTTCAATATGAAAAAGGTTGATGATGCTAACAGAGCGGTGATTGATTATGTAAACAAAGAATAATATTTACATATTTTTCAACACAAGTATTGTTTCGCACCGTTCATTGTAGTGTACAACAGTGATTATCTACACATTAAGAAGAACAAAATAATCAAAACATCAAAAACGAAAGTTATTTATTTGTCTATTTGCGAGAAAATAGGCAAATATGGATAATTCTACAGAGAATAGAAAAGCTGTGTACGAGTATCTTAAGAAGTACACTAACTATGGAAATAATTATGATCAGTTTACTAAAAGTCTTGATGGAAATGATAAACTAAGAAGGGTTTATTACGACAAGATAATGGAAACTGGTGGCTATGAAGGTAGCTATGATGAATTCTTAAACAAACTTGGTGTTAAAACTGATACACCTGTGTCAGTCGCCCAGCAGGTTATTGACGAATACGACGCGAGCATGGGTAATGCAAGAAGTCAGGAGGCAACCAATACGCAACCTTCACCTTCTCCTACACCGTCTCAACCCAACATGTACGATGGTAGTCAGTTTGCACAAGCATTCCAGGCACCGGATTGGCGAAGTGAAGAAACCAAGCTCATGGATGAGATAGCTACAAGCGGCAAGGCTACTGTGGCTACATTAGACGGCGTGGATAGATACCCGACCAAACCATTGGAGGTAAGATACGATGAATCTGTTCGAGAAGCTGCAAGTAATGCTACAAGTCAGAAACAGAGTGCGGCCGATCAGTTGAATTCTCTTTATGATGACATCAATACGCAGGTGGATGCTATTCCTCGAAGAGTTCCGCGTCCTTATGAAGCAATGGCAGGGCTTACTGATCAGCAGTTGGAAGAAAATCGTCTTCGCGCTGCACAGAGGATTGTTGAAGACGCAAAAGAAGTGTTGGAAGAAGCAGAAAAGAAAGGCAATACGAATTTTGTCGCCGGTCTTGGCCGTGGAATTGCTGATAAGATTGCAGATCCGGAGAACTGGAATTTTGGCATCACAGATTTAGCAGACAACAAGTATCTGCTTGACGCGCTTAAGAAGAGCGAAAAGGGAGAAGAGCTTACACCTGCAGAAGACAAGCTGCTTCAAGCTGCAACTACGAGCATGGCGGTCAATTACTACTACTCGCAAGATTTAGGACGTGGGTATAAGGCAGGAAAAACAACGGCCGAAAGCATTCCCTTTATGCTGGAATTCATGATCAACCCAGTATCTGCATCAGGTTCAGGAATTGCTAAATCCTTATTGAAGTATGGCATGAAGAAATTCGGCGCGAAGGCGGTAAATCGTGGAATTACCCGTGCCGCCGGTCGCCTGATTGGAGATGCTGCCGCTGCTGCCGGCATGACCGCAACAACGGGAGCGGCCAGAACTCTTGCGTCTTCGTATGAAAAACAGGCCGAAAACTACGACTACAGATACGATGATACCGGCAATGTAGTAGTTCAGAAGACGGGAGACATGGGCCAAGGAGAAGCTCTTGCACGTGGATTCCTCTCTAATTTCCTCGAAAATCAGTCCGAAATGGTGTTTGGCGCATTCTCTGGTGCCGGGAAATCTTTATCCGACATAATACCTTCTATCGGTAAACTGTCCAACAGCGGACTTGTAAGGTTCTACAATAGCATAAAAAACGCTCCACTTGCTAAGCAATTGCGAGATAGGGCTAAGATAGGAGGCGTAGTAGAGGAATATGCCGAAGAGGTGTATAATAACTTTGCTAACGTAGCAATTGGTGAAATGAGTGCGGAAGATGCCTTGTCTATCGACAACAATATAGACACATTCCTCGGCCTTGTGCCTACACAGTTGGCGTTCTCGGCTATAGGTCTCGGTGGGCTGGCTCGTGAGAACATGGCCGCACAAAAAAGAATTCGATCATTCGAAGCAGGACTGAGTGAAGAGGAAAAGAATGTGCTCACACAGTTGCAAGATGCTGTCAGGTCGGGCGATAACAATGTGGTTCGCGATTACATCAAGGCTACGATTTCCGACAATAACCTGACCGATCAGGAGAAAAAAGAACGTATATTCGCCGCAAGGGACATTGTTACCGCTCAACAGGCCGAACAGCTCGAACAGGAGCAAACTGTTACTGAACAGGAAACAGACGATTCGTATGCAGAAGGTGCGTCTGCCGATCCATCGACCTATCACGAAAGATACAAGGCTTCCCAGCAAGCAGGTGCGGCGCTTGAACAGGTTGATCCATCGTTGTACGACACAATTAACAGATATGTAGAGGACGATGCGTCTGCCGGCGAAGTAGATAACCTATTATCTGGCCTCGAAGGCGAGACTGAACAGCTTGCACGTACGTATCTGAACAGACTTATGCAGCTTAAAGGAGCGGAAGATTCACAGATGCAGGATGCGGTAGAAGCTGTTGATGCGTTTGACCAATCAATTCAGCCGTACGCCTACCAAAATGAAGACGGTACGAGAAGCATTACAACCGGAACATATAAGGACCGCCCTGTATATGTTATTCCCGGTGAAGGCGGTAATGCTACAGTTGTGTATGAAGATGGTAGTCGAGAAATGGCATTTTCTCAATATGTAGAAGGTCAGGAGACAACGGATTATGACGAATTTATCGACAATTATAACAGAAGTTATCTTGAAGAGAAAGAAGCTGCATTTCGTAACTTCCTTGAAAACCATCCAAAGACACAGCAACCGGCACCTGGCGTTGTCCTCCATAACGGAGACATGACTTATGTGGTAACAAACGTAAGTGAAGATGGATATGTAGATATAGTTCCAGCCACTTTCGATGCAGAAACAGGGCAAACTGTTCCTAAAAACGGAGCAGCACAACAGACTATAAGCTACAGCACGGCTATGATGCTGCAGAATGATTATTACAACGCGCTGGATAATCAAGGGAACACTTCGATAAACACTGGTGATAGTAGCAATTTGTCAGAAAATAAAGCGGAAAATGAAAGTCGTCCGTCGGACGGAGAAAGCAATGTGTTAGAAACGGCTGTTGAAGACACACCCGAACAACGTCTTGCTAACTTTGTTGCGACTCTTCCAAAAAAAGGAAAAACGGAAGAGATTGATTACAATGCTATGACCCCTCAACAGAGGTACGAATACACCAGCCTTATAGAGTCTCCCGAGATAGCCGCGGAAGACTTGCAGGCCGACATTGCTGCAAAACAAAAGCAATTAGAAGCTGTTCATAAGAAGCTTGACAGTGCAGTAGGTGGTAAACGTACCGAAATTCGCGACCAAATGCGAAAGTTGAGAAACGAATTGAAGGAATTGACTGACTATTATCAGAACATTGCTACTCCTGTCCAGCAAGACCAAGTTGTTCCGGAAGTTGCAAGTCAGGCACAGGAGGAAACTTCTCAAAGCTTAGACGATGCTGTTCCTGACGTTGTTAACGATAAGTCTTCGGATGCTCGTCAAAGAGGGTATAGAATGGTGAATGGTCAGCGTGTTGACAGGCAGGAACAGATACCTATGCAGCAAGGTAGAGAAACGGATGTTCGATTCTCTCAAAACGACACGGCAAAGGCTAAGTTTGCGATTGTTGATGCAACCTATCTGCAACCTTCGCATATAGGAGGAGTACGTAACAGTTTATTCTTCATTGACGAAGCACAACCGAAGGATCGCGTTGATAATGCAAGCGTGATGGCAGCCGACCGGATGGCAAGAGACATTCGTCCGGAAGAAATCACAGGTGGAGTAACAGCTTACACCGGTTCCCCGGTTATTAATTCGCGCGGAGAAGTCATACAGGGTAATAACCGATCTGCAGCTTTACGTATCATGTATCAGACACCAGGCGCGGATGCTGCCTATAGAGAGTATCTGAACCAGCATGCAGAAGATTTTGGCCTTACTGCTGAACAGATTAACTCTTTTCAAAGTCCTGTTATTGTACGTGTTGCCGACATTTCAGATAATGAAGCAATCCGTTTAGGGCAAATGACCGCACAGGACACCGAAAGCGGAGGCATTGAGCGAATAAAGCCAACGCAGACTGCAACTAAACTGGGCGATTCATTACAATCGTTCAACCGCATTCTTCTCAACTCACAGGAAGAAGATGTATCGTTGTCTGACCTCGTTTCCGAAAACGGAGTGCAGGCGTTGAAGTTCCTACGCCAACAGGGAAGTATATCCGACACCCAGTATCAAAGCGCATTCGACGCAAACGGAAACCTGACGCCGGAAGCTAAGCAAGACTTGATTGCTATTCTTCAGACTTCATTGTTTGAAGGAGGCCCAGATCTACTTCCGCAAATGTTTCGTTCTCTTCCTGCTAAAGCACAAAAGGCAATTCTTAGTACGTTCGTGCGCGACGAACAATCACCGGAAGCAAGTCGCATTAAGAAAGACATTCAAAATTCTATTCAGGCATTTTATGCAGCCATGCAGTTCCCAGACTTTGCAAAAGCAACAAACTACGAGACTGCAAGGAATGCCATTGAACAATGGAAGCGTCAAATTAATATAATTGGCGGTGTTGCTCCTATGCAAGTTTTTGATAACTTTGCGTTGGAGCTCGCGGTGCGCTTCAAAGGCTACACCATGAAGCGAATAACTGACGATTTTAATGCTTACTATGACCTTGTTCAAGGTGCCGGTGCCGATCTATTCTCTGAAACCGCATCACCTGTAGAACGAAGTGAAGCAATAAGTAGAATCTTTAATATAATAACAAATGAACAAGAAGGAAATGATGCTGTGGGTAGTGACAATACAGGCAGCGAAGAAGGGAGATCTGGAAGCACAGGAAGCAGTGCGGGTAGAGAACGAAATCAGGATGAAGGAAGGTCGTCCGACACTGGAAGAGGAACTGAAACAACTGATGGTTCAGAACAACAAGTAAAAACTTCTCTGTCTGAATCACCTGAATCCGCCAACGAAAGACGGATGAATCAGATTATAGAGAGGTTGGATGAAATAGAATACCGTCTTTCTGAACTTGAAGGAAAGACGGATATTTTCTCCGAAGCCGAGCAAATAACCCTGAACAATGAAAAGAACGAGCTGGAAAGCGAGTTTGATGGCCTTCGAAAGATAAATGCTACAAGCGCGGCTATTCAAGAAGCCAGAAATGACGTTAACCCCTCGCCTACCGAAGCACAGAAAGAGGCCGGGAACTACAAAAAAGGTCACGTTACAATAGACGGACTTAACATCACAATTGAGAACCCGAAAGGTAGCACTCGAAGCGGTAAGGATGCCAGCGGAAAAGAGTGGAGCGTAACCATGCAGAACGACTATGGCTACATTCGCGGGACAAAGGCTGTGGATGGTGACCATATCGACATTTTCCTTTCCGATAATCCCACGTCCGGGAATGTATATGTTGTTGATGCAATCGACCAGAAGACCGGCGAGTTCGACGAAAGCAAAGTGATGTACGGCTTCAACAGCTTGGAAGAAGCCCGCGATGCTTACCTGTCCAACTATTCCGAAGGATGGAAAGTAGGTCCTATCACGGAGGTTAGCAAGGAGGAGTTCAAGAAGTGGATTAATAGTTCAACACGGAAGGGAAAGCCGTTTGGCGAATATAAGTCTGTAAAAAGTAACGTTACTGACCCACAACAATTACCTAAAATTCTTAAAGACGCGTATGAAAGTGAAGACAAAACATCTATAACAAATGCTGAAACACTTCTTCGTGAATATGTAGATGGCCAAAACAATCTTAAGCAAATATCTACTACATATTTTCGAAGCATGGACAACTTAAGGAAAGAGAAAGACAAATCATCTCCCAGCTATAAGATGAATGACTTTATAGCTAAGACATGCAAGGACGCTTTGAAAAAAGCTGGTATTGCTCCTGACGCTTTAATGGGTGAAAAAAAGAGAATGGAGTTTGCTAATGCTACAAAAGATGCAAATGTACTTGATGTCATGTCTGTAGATCCGTCTTTTGATGTTCTTAAAGCTGTAGTACGCAATCCTAATACAAGCAATAATACGCTACAAAACATTGCTGATAATACTAATTACAGTTATCTTTCCGATGAAGCGAAACAAATATTGGAGGAAAGAAACAATAATTCAGAAAATAGGATCTTAGATGATGATAATAATGTGCTTTTCCGAGACAATGGAATCTTGGATGAAGTGAACGAGCAGTTTAATCAAGAACTTCAACAGCAGATAGATGGTACATTGCCAAAGGGACACGTGTATCGTTTGGGGATGCCGAGTGAATTCTTACAAGCCGCTGGAATTCCAAGTCTTCCAATAGAGATGCCAGCTTCTCAATTAGCCTTTAAAGCTACTTCCGGGAAACATGATTTTGATTTGGGTGAGGTTATGAATTTGCCAGAAGCGATTGCCAATCCGATAGCTACATTTGTTTACGGAGACAAAGAGAAATCACAAAACATTTTAACCGTATTGGATCACAATGGGGAAAAATTTCTTGTAGGTTTGTTTATCCGTCCAACTGTTAAAGGGGAAGTGCTTGAGGTAAACAGTATAAGAAATGTTTTCCCAAAGAATAATGATAGCATTATAAAATGGATATTGGATGGAAAACTGACTAATGCAAATAAAGAAAAACTCCTGAATTTCCTTGACCAACAGCGTACCAATCACGCTGACGTGGCTTTCGTCTTGCCTGATGAACAGGTGAAACAAAGAAATTCAGAAGTTTATCATGCCACAAAGATAGTGGAAAACTTTGAAAATCCAAAACTTGAAGAGACTAATTTTCGTGAAGGCCAAGGCTACCAAACCGACGAATCTGTCTCTCTCGCAAACGATCCTGCATCCAGAATAGCAGGTGCGCCACGCAGAAGCAGAAAGCAGCAGGAAGAATATGCCGCACGCGAACGAAGAAGGATGGAGAATGCGGCCAATCGGATGGTTGAGAAGTTGGGACTTGACAATGTGGAAATCGTGACGGATGCTTCCACGCTGAAAGGAGACAAAGCAAAGGCAAAAGGATTCTATTCTCTGAGCACCGGGAAAATAACGATTGTGCTTCCCAACCACGTGAGCGTATTCGATGTTGAACAGACTATCCTGCATGAAGCGGTTGCCCATTACGGCCTCCGCCGACTGTTTGGCGACAACTTCGATACCTTCCTTGACAACGTGTATAACAATGCTTCCGCTGAGATAAGAGAACGTATCAATAAGCTTGCAAAGAAGTATAACGGGAATTACCGTACTGCAACTGAGGAATATCTTGCATCGCTGGCCGAAAATACTGATTTTGAAAACGCGGTCAACAGCGGATGGTTCAACAAGATCAAGTCATTCTTCCTGAAGATGCTGTCAAAGGCTGGTATCAGCATTCCTGAACTGACGGACAACGAGCTTCGATATATTCTGTGGAGAAGCTATGAGAATCTGGCACACCCCGGCCATTATCGCAATGTGTTTGATACGGCTGCTGATGTGGCAAAGCAAAATGAGTTGAAGGTGGGGAATTATGCTGAAATTAATCAGGAACAGAATAATGCTGCAGCCGAAAGAGTACAAGAAACTAAGTATGAGCGGATAGAAAAACTCTTAAACAGCAATCCGGTAGAGCTAACCGGTAATGAAATCGAACCAAGTAACGACTTAAGGCAATATCGAAAGAACGCAAACGAATACGGCCTCAATAATCTGCGCGGATATTATGTAAACAAAGACACTGGAAAATCTATTAGCATATCAAAAAGCAGTATAAAGGAAGTAACATCGCACGACGCTTCACCTGTTCAGTTCCAATCCGTTGCAGCTATTCCGCAAATTTTGGAAAACAGTATCTTTATAGACTCTGCAAAAAATGAAGACACGCAGAAACATGGTGACGTATCTTCCTATGATTATTACGTATGTGGATTACGGATAGGTGGAGTTGACTATACAGTAAAGGCTGTTATTGCGAATGGATATAACGGTGAAAAATATTACGACCACCGATTGACAAAAATGGAAAAAGGAGAATTAATCTCGTTGGCCGCCGCGATGCAAAATCACGGGAGCGAGATTAACTCTCCCTTATCTGACATCAAAGATAAGCGATTAATTTCAATCCTGCAAAAAAACAGTGAAAAAGATACAGGAGTTGATGGGGATATACTTTTCCGAACGGGATCTATTGATGAACTGTTGGACGATTGGATGATCAATGTTAAGAATGGACCGCATATTCACACAATATATGATGAGTCAGAAATAGATCAACTTCCATACAGTAGCATGACCAAGCGCGAATTAAAAGAAAAACTCAAAAACAAACGATGCACGGGCGGATATAGCAACCGAAACGGTGCCATATTTTTGTTCCCCGACCACATGTACGGAGATACGGAAGAACTGGAGTTGACTCTTTGGCATGAGACTGCCCACTACGCAAGCCGACAGTTGGGACTTGACGAACGGCTGAAGAATTCCTGCCTTGACTATATCAAAAACCGATATCCGGATATTTATAAAGAGATAACCAGCTATTACGACCGAAGCCGTTGGTCGGAAGAAGCCGTTGCCTATCTTTTTGAGAGAAAGATTAAGGAATTTGGTGCAAAGAAACTTCTTTCTTCTACCTTTGCGGGTGAAAGCGATATTGCAGAAACATTTACTCAACTTATAAACTTTATCAAAAATGGAAAAGGAAATACTCAATCTGGACGAAATTCCGGAAGTACCGGCAATGCAAGCGGAAAGAACACTGAAGGAAGTACATTCCAAGGACGGAGAAATGACCTTCTGGATGAAAGAAGAAGAATCGAAGGAGGAGAAACCGAAGAAGAAGGAACAACTCCCCTCTCCTCAGAAACCATAAAAGCATGGGATAAGCTGGCAAGCAGCAACAGGTTTTTATTAAGAGAAACAGCCGTTGATTATCTTACTGCTGTCGAAAAGTTCCAAGACTTTATAGCGAAGATTTCTAAAAAAGCAATAAAGGACTATGAAAATATATATCAAAGCCTTCTTGCGTTATCTTCGAGAAACAAGTCTGAAATGGATATCTTTGATTCTTTTATTGTAAAACCGCTGAACGAGGCCATTCTAAAACTAACTGGAAAGAAAAAAGGTTTCAAAAAATGGAATTGGGATAAAGGCCCTCTAAGAGACCTTGTCATGTATGTATATTCAAAGCATGGTGTGGAACGAAACAGGCAGGTTGCGATAGAGAAATTTATCAAATCCTATCAGTTTGACAGTTTCAAGAATGTCATGAAACTGGGCGTTCCTTTTGACATGAGTGCTTATGTGAAAAAACTGAATGAAGTCAAGAACAAAGCAAAAGAAGATGCTTATGAAAAGGCATACAACAAGCACCTTCAAAAATATATTGATAAAGGAATTGACGAAAAAGAAGCAAGTGAAAAGGCTAAAAAGGCTGCAAAAAAGGATGCTTCCAATGCAATGAGAAAAGCTTCAAGGGATTTCCGGAACAAAGTGAAATTAAGACTTGAATCCGAAGCTAAAGAATTACTTGCAAGACAATGGGAAGAAAAGAAGTCTGAAATCGGACAAATGAATGTACCTTGGGCTGAAAAACAAACTCTGTTGGATGAGGAAGCCGCATTGATTGGTGCAGACATAACAAAGGATTATAGCGGATTGTCTTCCATGTTTAAAGATGACAAATGGATTGATTTGTCAAGGGAGTATGTAACCAAGTATGAAAACTCTCATTCTTCGGAAAACATCAACGGACTTTGGTCGGCAATAAAAAATGCTACTGATTTTTCTCTTTACAAGCAATACAAATCAGGTCTTGTAAGCGAAGAATACGTGAAAAACCAGCAAAAGCGTTTTGACAACTATATTCCATTGCGAGGATTTAAAGACGAAATAGCCGGAGATGTCTACAACTACATCGGAAAAGAATATAGAATAGGAAATCCCGTAAAAAGCATGAGAGGAAGAGGAAGCGAAGCGGACAATCCATTTGGAAGCATCCTGCAAATAGCTTATTCATCTATATCGTCAGGAAACAAGAACGCAGCCAAACAAAGACTGATGAATCTTGTCCTCAATCACAACACGGACAACCTGACAGTTGTCAACAGGGCATGGAAGGTTAAAGAAGATGTTCTGGACGAATACCGTGATTTGCTTGTTATACCTTCAAACAAGGAAGAAGAACAGGATGACAATGATACCGAATGGGTAGAAGCAGTTGCAAAGATACCTGAAGGGGCGTCTCCGAAAGAAATTGAAGAAATCATGATCCGCTTTGGAGAAGCCATGTCAAAACTGAAAGCAGAAGGCCGAGCAGAAGAGATAAGGAAAGGAAGCAAAATAGCTTACCGCACACTTTACGATGAAAGAAGCAGCCACCAGATACCTTTGTATGTGGGAGGGGAAAAATACATCATCACCATAACGGGCAATCCGCGTCTGGCACAAGCCGTAAACGGTGAACTGAACCCAGAATCGAAAAGCGGATGGCTGGCTGAATCAGGACAACGCATTAACCGTACTATGGCTGGGCTGTTTACGGGGAAAAATGCGGCATTTTCGCTGTCAAACCTTTCAAAAGATACAATAGACGCAAACAATCAGGCGTTCATCAAGGAAAACCCGAAATGGTGGTGGGAATTTACCAAAAACCAGCGTGCCGGATTCGGGTTATATCCGCAAATGATGAAATATCTGAAAATGTACAATGAAGGGAAAATGGACACAACGGACAAAAATCAAGCCATGTTTAAGGATTTTATGGATTACGGAGGTGCCACCGGATATACATTTGTGGAAACTCAAAAAGAGTATGCAGAAAAATTATCGAAAGAACTGAATAAGCTTTCTTCGTCCAACCCAAGTATGTTGTCACCCAAATGGGTGTATAACACGGTATTTGATGCTATTGAATTTGCAGGTCAATCTGCTGAAATAGTAAACCGCTTTGCGGCGTATAAGACAAGCCGTGAAATGGGAAGAAGCATTACACGCTCTGTCAGTGACGCAAAGGAGATAACCGTAAACTTCAACCGAAAGGGGGCAGGAAAGAAAACAGCAGGTAAAAACACCAATACGCTTATTAATATTGCAGCCAGTATTTCAGAATACGGTCGAAATTCTATCATTTTCTGGAATGCCAACATGCAAGGAAAGTACAGATTGTATAAGAATCTTAAGGAACATCCCGTAAAAACATCGGCAACACTTGTCGGTAATACAATGGCAATCGGAGGTGTTCTTCTTCCTTTGCTTAACAACCTGGTTCTTCCTGCCCTGTACAGCGCTTTCGGTCTTGGTAGCGATGATGACGATGTGGATTATTTTGACGCACTGACAGATTGGGAGCGCACCCACAACCTTTGCGTCCGACTTCCGAAAGGTGATTGGTTGAAAGTTCCTATTGCGCCGGATATGGCACCGTGGCTTACGATGGGTGATGTTATTGGGGCACAAGTTGCAGGAAAGCGGGAGGCTGAATGGACAGATTTTTCCAAGGTGATCATAGATGCCACTTCGCCGTTTTCGATTAATTGGTCTTATAAAGGTCCTGCTTTTTTCATCAACTTTGCACCTTCTATTTCAGAACCTTTACTGCAAAACATGACAAACACCAATTTTATGGGTAACCCGATAGCTAAAAAGCCTTATAGCAACAGGCAGGCGTTTGATCCCAAATTTAAACAAGTGTTCCGCACGACAAGCCCCACACTTGTTGAATTGTCAAGAGCAGTAAACAGAATTGGTGGAGGGAACGATGTAAAAGCGTCAGGTAAAATGACAGATTGGAATCCGGCTTATATACAGAATCTTGTGAGTGGATATACCGGAGGTTATGGAATGACTTTCATTTCTATTGCCGACTTTATCACTTCGACACTCAAAGGGGAATCGCCGGAAGCAGCTATTGGTAATTTCCCGATAGTAGATCGTTTCTATATATCGGGAACCAAAGACATGAAGCTGCGCAGAGTCAATTCTTCCTATTACGATGTAAAAGATTTCATAGACAAGATGAAACATGACGTAAAAGGATATGAAGATGAATTTGAAAAAGCGCAAAAATCCGGTAATGTTGAAAAAATGGCTGAATACAACATGAAGAAAAACAATCTGATGAACAGCAAGGACTTCTCCAAACTTAATGAGCTTGAAAATTTGGACAAGCAAATACGGGATTACGAAAAGTATCTGAAAGAATTCCCTGAGGATGAAAAGGTACAAAAGATGGTTTACGATGCCAAGAGAAGAGCGTTGGAAATTATGGATGAAAAGTAAGTAATGGTAAAAACAACATACATAACAATCCACGCCCCACCAAGTTAATACTTTGGTGCCTTCAAGTTAATACTTTGGTGCTACCAAAGTAGCCACTTGGACGCTCCAAAGTAGCCACTTGGTAAAACGAAAGTATTGCATTCTGATTATCAAGTAGTTACGAAAAATAAAGAAATTAAGAAGTTTACTTACAAAACAAATGCGTATAGAGGCGGTTATAAGCTCGATTCGTTCGGCGTATAACCGTCTCCTTGCGTATGTGTGTGATCCTCTTTCACGAGCGATGGCATGGGCATTTCGCTGGAGACGATGGCACCGATCATGTCGGTCATTAGAATATCGTCGTGGTTGCCGCGACCTGCAATGTTTCCGTAACTTCCGTCCGGCCGCTGCTCGTAGATGGCCGCCTCCTTGTACATGCGGTCGTCGGGGTCGATGAATTGGTCGTCCTCGAACTCCACGATGAAGTTGTCCACCATGTCCTGCTTGGTCTTCTTGTTGGTCTGATAGCCTATCTTTGTCAGGATGCCGTTGCGGATATCTTCGGGGTCGGTGGCCGGTCGCATGTACAGGTTCTTGTAGATGTCTTCCACCTTTTTCAGGATGCCGCGGATATGGTCGCCCTGCTCCACAAATTCGCTGGCCTCGGCTTTCTTCTTGTCGAAGGTGTTGCTCTCGAATACCAGTTTTGCATTCTTGTAGTATCGGGCTATCTTGACGGCCTTGTATGCCAGAAAGTCGTAACGAATGTGTCCGTGCCAACGGGCCACGACTTCCAGCTTACCGCCAAATATCAGCGGAAAGCGGTTGAGCACCGTAATGCAGGAAGGGTCGGACTGCGCACTTCGTCCGCCGACATCGACGATGACAAGGTACTGATTCAGCGTGTTCAGCTTGTCGGGATGCTTCCAAATGCGAAGGTTTCCGTTCTCCTCGTCGGGCACCAGCGATATTTTCTTTGTCTTTTCCGATTGCGATATGTCGCCGCGGAACACGTAATGCCGCACGTACTTCTCGCGAAGTGTCTCTATCAGATACAAGTTGAAGACGCGGTTTCCTGAGAACTTGAAACATTCCACGTCGTCGCTCGGTGCTTCGGATGCCATGCTGGCGTGGTCGTGAAAAGATTTCCGCTTGGCAATGTACCACTTGATGTGCTCCAGCGTTGCCCCTTTCAGCCAAAGGCCGTACAGGTATTGGCCGGACTCTTCCGTCTCGAACGGTGCCACCTGTACGTCTTTGTTCTTCACCAGCCACTCGGCAAACTCTCTGCGTTCGCGAGCAGATTCGAACTGCAACATATCGTTCTCAATGTAAAAGAACGGTATGAAGATGGCCCGTCTTGACGATTTCCCCTCTTTTGCAAGCTGATATTCATCGTAGAAGTAACCGCTCATGCCGTTGGCCGTCGATTCGGAAACTTCGATGGTCAGTGCTTCTTCCAGAATGTTCGAGTCGATGTTTGTGATTACCTGCTCGGCCGATTTCCCGTCCGTAGTCTTCCAGTAGGCCACCTCCGAAAAGTGCGCCATGGCATAGTCCTGTCCTCGGGTGCTCTCGAAGTTTTCGTACGATGCGACGGTGGTTACGTTGTTGCGTACCGTTTTTCCCGAACCGTCAGCGATGATAAAGTCCGATGCCGACTTCTCGTAAGGCCGGAACTCCAGCTTATCCACACCGAACATAAATCCGGGTATGCGGTCCAGCACCTTCTTGTACATGGCCTTGATACGTTTGGCCGTGTCCTTTGTCTGCGCCACAATGACCGAATACCATCCTTCTTTCACAAACAACTGAACCCAGGCAATATAAAGCTGAACCAACGTAGATCCTCCCCACTGACGGGCTTTCAGCAGAATGATACGTATCGGCACGCCGGCAATACGCATTTTCTCCAGTTCCTCCAGCACGATAAGCTGTGCATAGTTCAGGATAAAAGGCACCATCTGCCCCTCCTTCTTCGACTTTATCTCGAATATCACGCAAAAGGCAAACGCCGGGTCACGTGAAACGCGAGCAATAAACAGCTCGTTGATTACGTCCTCTTCCGTGATGCTTACTCCATACTCCTCGTTGAATGACTTTACGTATGCCTCAATCGAACCTGCGCTGATAACCTCCTGATACAGCTCGTTCTGATAAACTTCATCCGTCAGCCATTGCACCCGTATAGGATATCCTTCGATTGTGACCTTGTGAACATGCCCGAATATGCCACGTCCGCTGTACTGGTCGTGCGTCCCGAATATCTTCTTCAGTCGAAGTTCGTTCTCTTTCAGGATAGCCTTAGCTTCTTCTGTGTATGGAGATATAGTGTAACGTGCCATAAATGAAATACGCAATAAAAAACGAAATGAGATGTATCTTCCAGTTGAACACCGGGATAAAAGCCATTGCCAGATTAGCTATCAACAGAAACCGAAAGCTGAGTTTGTGGCTGTAGTAGCGGCGTGCATAGCAAGCCATCAGGAACCCGGAAAGCCCGCATGTGGGCAAATCCATCTGTGCGAATGGTATCATTCCGGCCAGTACCGAAGATATGTATGCAATGACACACGTCTTCGCCCTCGGTTTAAACTGATACAGTCCTATAATGTTTACAGCAAAATGGAAGATATTAGCATGAGAAAAAATGTATAACAGATATGATATTATATCAGAATTGATATGAGAAATCGAATGTCTGAAAAGCAGTTGGGAAGTGACGCAAATAATTGTAATAAAGAGAGATGGAATAAGTCTTTTAAAATTACTGTTCATTATGCTTTCTCTCTCTGTTCATCTTTGAAATAATTGCCAGTGCCCGATGATAAGAAATGTAGAACTCAGGAGCGTCTTTCTGTATGGCAAACGACGTTATAAAATAAGTGGAACACCCTTTAAATTCCGGCTTCTTCTCCAGTATCTTATAAACCTCGTAAATAGAAAGTATCATCTTCTTTTTCAGCTCGTTTACGCTTTTTATAGGAAGCCCTTTCTTTAGCTTGATAATATACCTGCAAGCCTGTAGTGTGCTGATCCAGTATCGCGACGAATGCGAGACAGTAGCTTCTATTATTGCCTGCTGGTGCGAACGTACTTCCGGTTTTCTGAATGCGTTCCGGTAAGCTTCGTAAAGCTCTTTATTCCTGCATGTAATCAATTCGTTCTCAACCATAAAACATCATTTATCTATTATTCTGCGAATATACAAAATAGATTGTTCGTTTTGATAATAAGTAAACCGTTTATAGTAAATATAATTATTAAAATATCAGTACCAGATTAGTATATCCTTTTTCTTTGTGGAGAACTTAATTTCGTGTACATGATGGAAAAAACCGAAAAATCAAAAAAAGATACGTTTAGAGAACGTTTTCAAAGCCGTTATCCAAATGTGAATGTTGACGACGAAGAAGCGTACTATGGTGCCGCCAACGAACTGATGGACAATTACGAAAGCTTTGAAACAAATTCAAATAACATGCGCGAACGCATGATGAAAAGCCCCGTATTTGCCGAAATGATTGTTGCAGCCGGTAAGCAGGACGACTTCGACCCGGTTGTATGGATGGTAGCCAACAAAGGACTTGACCTTCAGGCATTGCAGGACGATCCGGAGTATTCGCAAAAACTGGCCGATGCGCACAATACTTATCTTGAAAAACGAGCCAAACAGGATGAAATTGAAAAGCAAATGTCGGAGAACATGCCGGCAAGCATCGAAGCAATCCGCGCCAAAGCTGCCGAAATGAATTTGACAGATGAACAGGCCGAAAAAGTAATCGGCCAAATGTATCAGGTGATGGACGACCTGATTGTTGGTAAGATTGATCCTTCCATGTTTGAGCTGATGGCAAAAGGCATGAATTTCGATACAGCCGTACAGGATGCCAAAGCTGAAGGAATTGCCGAAGGTTTGGGTACCAAGATTGATGATAAACTGGTTGACCTGAACAAGAAAAGAGAACGTGTAGGTGGTTCGCAACGCCCGACACGAGAGAGAAAACAGGAAAATGACGTTAAAAACCCATTCTTGGCTTGATATGAAAAAGAAAGGTAAGACAATCTGCATAGACTTCGACGGAGTGCTGAGTGATTACTCCAGCGGTTACCAAGGCGAAGATGTCTTTGGAGACATGATCAAGGGTGCAGACTCGGCAACTCAGATCTTGAAAGAAAAAGGATGGACTGTTATCATCTACACCACACGTCCGGTAACCGATGCGTTGAAAAAGTGGCTTGAAGACAATAAGATTTCATACGACTACATCAACGAAAACCCTGATCAACCGAAAGATTCAGAAGGAAGTAAACTGATGGCTGACATCTATTTGGACGACCGCGGTATGAGGTTTAACGGAGACTGGGACTGGACTATTCGCGACATAGCGTCGTTTATGCCGTGGGAAAAGAAAGAAAACGAAGAAACCAAAAAGCAGAAAATGAAGCAGGCCTACGAAGAAGAAGTAAAATGGATGAAAAAGAACAATCCGTTTGTGGCCGACATCTAAAAGACTTAGTATTAATTAAATAAAGAATGATTTATGAAAGATTTGAAAATTGACAAAGCGTTTTTAGGCAAACTGTTGCTGATGTTGTTTGCTATTTTTGCAGGTGGTGGTATGGCTATGGCATTAGATTTAGGTGAAAGTGGAAGTGATACAGACCCGAATGCAGGAACACCGCTTCAAGGTGCTACTCTTGACGAACCCGGAAAAGGTATTGACCAGCAAGGAGGTGCCGGTACCGGTTCGGCAATTACACAAGCTGAACTTGCGGAAAACAAGATTGAAGATTACGTAAGTAAGTTTCAGGCGTTTAAATATCCGATGCACACCGATTTTATCCGTATGGCTAAACAAGTCGGTGTAAAAACAAAAGAGCCTGACCACTACGTTATAGGTGAAGCCATTATGGACTGTGAAGTCAAGTCCAAACTGACTAACTCTACAGATAAAAACGAAAGCGTTGTTCTTCCTTTGTACAAGAACGACCAAAAGCTCTTTGTGGAAAACGCAACTATTCTTGTTGACGGAGTAACAGGCTATGATGAAAAAGGCGTTGCCGACGGCACTCCTCTTGTCCTTATTGTAGATAGTGTTGATTCTTCCGGCGTAACTGTTTCAGCCATCAACGGACCGTTGAATAGCGGAAACATGTACGTACCCGACATTGAAGCAGGTACAACGCTTCATATTATGGCTCCAGCTATGAGCGAAAGCGAAGTGGAAGTTGCACCTGATGCTGCATATCCAGTAAAAGAGGCATGCTACTTGCAGAAAAAGGTTTGCGCTATCACATGGACAGAATTCTTTGAACGCATCAATAAGAAGGCAAACTGGAACGTTCAGGATCTGAAAGACTGGATTCTTTCTAACTTCCGTAAGAAGTGTACGCGTTCTATGCTTATCAGTGCTCCGAGCAAACGTACCAAGTACAACAAAAAGACCGGAAACGAATACCAGTACACCCAGAAAGGAGTTCTTCGCCAGATCCGTTTGGGTTATCAAATCGGCCCTACTCTTCAATATGCTGACCTTATCGGTATCACCCGCATGTTCTTCGGTAAGTACAGCACTGTAAATGAAGTGGACGCCTATTGCGGTACCAAATTCATCGAAAAGCTGCTGAACATTGACTTTACCAAACACAAGGAAATCACCTTTACCAAAAAACAAGAAATTGGTATTGACATTTCCGCTTTTGCAAGCACATTCGGAACTATCAACTTTAAGGTGGAACATGCGCTTGACGAACTTGGCTATGAAGAGTGCGCTGTTATCTTCCCGATGAAGGATGCCAAACGCTACTACTACCAAAAGGGAAAGACTGTCAGCGTTGATCACGAAAAAGGAGCAGGCGGAGAAGTTCGCGAAGCCAAGTCACAGTATTATATTCAAGATGACTGCTTGATGCTGACCGGCTATCAATCAATGATTGTAGGACCCGAGTCATTAGTTGCCGGATATAAACTTTCTGCTCTCGATGCAATCGTTACAAGCGTTGCAGCATTCAGTGAAGTTTCTGAACCGACAGACGGTCAGGTGGTATATCTGACAAATGCCGACGGAACTCATGCAGTAGGTTTGTACGTGTACGACGGAACCGAATCAGCATGGGGACCGTATCGCGGTGAAATCAACGTATAATATTCATTCCGTTTCTATAATATTGGCGGGGAGGAAAGGATAATCCTCGTTTCCCCGCCATTTTTCATTCACAGAAAAAAGACTAAACATGAAGAAAAAGAAGATATACGAGTTGGTGAATATGGATGCCTGCCGGATAACCATTGTTTACTGTGGCGTTACGATTCATGCTGAATTCCGCAACGGAAATTACATGAACAGAAGAAAGGCTTCGTTGATCACCACTAACCCGTTTGTGCAGGATGCGCTGGAGAAAGACCCGCGTTTCGGTAAGAGCTACAAACTTGCTGCGACTTACGAAATTGACGACAAACCTTCTAAACCGGAAATTGAAAGTAAGCCTGCAAGAGGAAGTAAAGGCGGCAAAAAAGCACCTGAACAGAAAACCGAAAACAAAGAGAAAGAAATGCAAGACGTTGAAAGCGTTAAAACCATGAACGACGTTATTGACTACTTTGTCTCAAAAGGAGAAGTAATCGGTAATCCCGATCAGATTGATGCGCTGAAAGAAAAATATCACGTAAAATTCCCGAACCTGAAACTGTAAAGACATGTACAAGAGTGTGGACGACATTGTGGAAGAAGTGAAGATCTGCATTGATGAAATCGGACCTAACGACAGCGAAATGATTGGCTCCCAAGACAACATGGACATGTCGCTTATCATCCGTTCAAAAATTATCGACGCGCTTCGCTATGTCAACGGAAACGCAGACCCAGGCATGCTTACTCCCGATGTGGTTATTGATAAAGCTGACACATCGGTTAGCATAGACGAAGATCTGGTAGGCCACGTTGTACTTCCCGATAACTTCATGCGCTTGTGCTATGCCCGCTTTGCATCGTGGGTAATGTTTCTTTCAGAACCTATCTACTGGGACGATCCGGAGTATTCCATGTTGAAAGACCCATACGCAACAGGAACTCCGGAACGCCCGAAACTGGCCATGGTCCCCTACCCTAAACGGACTCTCGAACTATACAAGGCAAAGGATAGAAACGATAGCATACAGGTAGGAATCATGACCGAGCCATCTATCATAAACGAAGATGGAGAAGAGAAAGTATCTGTCAGCGACCGGCTGGTTCAGGCACTTGTGTACTACATAGCCGGGCTGACACTACTTACTTACAAAGACGAACACGCCGACAGCATGTTCAATCAGGCATTGGTGCTGATGGGTATTTCACCCACCGCACAACAAAATTCATAATAAGACAGACTATGCTTACCATTTACAAAGACAGACTTATTCATATTGAATGGACGGTATACAAAGGAACATCCAGCGTACGGGAAGACTTTACCCGTGCATTGGTAAAGTGTTTTCTGATAGGGCCGCGCGAAAAATACTTGGTGAACGCCACTGCCCAAAGCGGAACTCTATATATGGAGTTGCCGCAAGGCCTTGAAGAAGGGGCATACTCCATCGAAGCCATTTACGTAAAAAATCAAGGCAACCTTACACCGCGTCGCGAGCCTTTATCTCCGTGTAATGCGCCGGACTACCGCCGCACTCCCTATCCTCCATTCAAACCGCACGATGCGCGCTATAACGACCGCTGCATTATGCGCAGCCGTCGCGACTGTCTGTTTGCTATTACCGAATACGAGCAGGAAGAAGAAGGTGTACCTACCGCAAGCAGCGGAGAAGTTACATTACGCTTCAGTACGTCTACTTCTTCGTACGGGTATGATGGTCTGTCTGCATACGAAATTGCTGTGATGCGGGGGGATTTTAATGGAAGTGAAGGTGAATGGATTATGTCATTGCGAAGTCCCATACGCATGTCTGTAATTTCTCAAAACGATTACAACAGTTTAAAAGAAGCTGAGATGCTTCACAAATATACATTTTACGTTATCCCTGATTCCTCAGAAGAAAAGGTTTCTAAAATGTATATTGGCAAATTAGAATTTCCGTTATGTTCATCTGGTACAGATCCTGAACCTGAAGTATACATACTTTATGGAACCATTCTTGACGAAATTACAGATTTCTCTCAAATCACACTTGAAATGATTGAATCTTCAACCAACCATATTGTTAAAATGAAACCACAAACTTTGCCAAAAACATCTTTAGGAGTATTAGATGCAGGAAGCAAAGTTATCGTATTGATCCCTAACGGATATAATTACGTGGCAACAAAAGATAACGGTATAGGAGGAAAAGTCCCGTTTGACGAAAGCATTATGGGAGCAAACGGGCAATCTATCATTTTAGGAAGCAATACCTATAAAATGTATGGTGAATTTATGACTATACGAGGAGAACTCTTTATTTACATTGACTAATACGATTACTACTATGGCAACAAATTTTGATGATGCAATTTTATCTAGCAACGGTTTTAGTCCTACTAAAGTCGACACTCCACTTGATAAACGTTCTCGCATAGAAAGTGTCAGCGAGATACCAAACATTCCAAATCCTTTTGTTGGAATGATTTTTTATGTTTCTTCTGAAGACAAGTATTATAGAGTAAAGTCTTTAAAATCAAAAGTCGTAGGAGGAATAACTGTGCAGAATGCACAAGTAAATGAATATGTTCCTTTTGAAACAGGTGGAAGTGGTACTTCAGATTATTATAAACTTGAAAATAAACCGAGTATTGGTGGTGTAACACTTGAAGGAAATAAGACGCTTGATAATCTTGGTATTGCTTCCAAGCAGGAAGTTAAAGGAAAGCAAGACGCTATCAGCCAAGTCAATGTGACTGTAAATGATGCTGAAGGTACACCCTCTGGTAGTGCGTCAGTGTCAGGTTCAACGCTGAACATCAATTTGGAGAACATTAAAGGTAGACCTGGCGAAGCTGGTCCAGCTAACACGTTAACAATAGGTACAGTTACACCCTCAGATAGCCCAGATGAAGCTAAAGCAGAAATAACAGGTGAAGCGCCAAATCAGATCCTTAATCTTACTCTTCCAAGAGGACAGCAAGGTAATAGCGGTGTTACTGGTGATACTTCTGCAATTGTAGTTGTAAATGATTTGAATGGCGGTGAATCTGAAGTCGGAGCAATTAAGGTTCTTGCTGCTGAACAGGGAAAGGTTTTAAATGCGAAGATAGAAGATGCGAGGTACTTTGTTGAGACAACGACAAATAAATATAATCCTACTGGAACTTCTTCAATGCCTGCGATTGGAGCAACATTAAAAGCTGGTGTAAAATATATTGTTCAACTTGATTATAATATCGTAACAGGCAGTTTTGTATTTCTTGGGGCAAGTGATACCAATGAGGGAAGTCAAAAAGATAAATTGACAGGAGACTTATATAATAAAAAAGGTTCACTTACAATAGAATACACTCCAACGGTTGATGTAAAATATTGGCGCATACAATTTTCAAGCGATTATGTATATTCAGAAGATTCTTATGTATCTATAGCATACAGTGAAAAGACCGATTCTAAGGAGATAATACAGAATCTTCAATCAGAAGTCCTTGAATTGAACGATGTAGTGGAAACTTTAGGAACGCTTACAATACTTGACGAGGATTATATCCCAACAAAAGAAGCGTATCGTCCTGCAATTGGAACAACATTAAAAGCTGGAGTAACGTATACTGTTCAACTCGATTATAATATCGTAACCGGAAACTTTGCATATCTTGGGGCAAATAATTCTGAAGGAGGAATGCCAGCAGATAATCTAACAGGCAACTTGTATAATCAAAAAGGCTCTCGTACAATAGAATACACACCGTCAGTCGACGTTACTTATTGGTACATTCAGATGGCGAGCAATTTTGTTTATTCTGAAAAAAGTGTTGTGTCTATATCTGTACAAGAAAAAGTAGAGGTCGCTGAAACAGTTAAGAACTTGCAAGCTAATGTAGATACTTTGAAATCTAAAGTAACAAGTATAATTGCTACAGATTTTGAATTAACCGCTTCCGCTTCTAATGTTTTAACAAGCAATTATGCGAGAAATGATGTTGTCGTGAGCTTAAATATACAAGCTAACAGCCTGTTTGAAAAAATAAGAATAAAGTATGGAAGTAGCGCATATGTTGACATATCGGACAACAACGTTGAGATTGGTAATGGAAATAGTGAACAACATAATTTAAACTTATCATCTAAAAACAAGATTGGGATATTCTTAGATAAGAGAGATGGTAGAACTATTGTTGTTAGAATATCTTCTGACGGAGTAATATATGAGACGAAGGAACTGACATTCTCTTCACAAGGAGGCGTAACCGTACAGAATCTTGGTAGCAATACGCTTAATTTCACTTCATTCGCGTATTGCCCCAAAATGATTAACTATGAATTGTGGTTCATCGGAGATAGTTACCTAAGTACAGGAGACCCCGCACGTTGGCCACAGCAGTTAGCTTCGTTTGGTTATTCAAAATACTACATAGACCAGCTGTCGGGTGGTTCATCTCCAACAATGTATAATTCACTCATGGCAGACTTGAAAATCAAGAAACCTAAATACCTTGTATGGTGTCTTGGTATGAATGATACTGATGGTACGATTGTTAGCTCAAGTTGGCTTACGGCAATTCAGAATGTGATGAAGCTGGCTGATGAAGGTATCAATGTAATCCTATGTACGATTCCTTCAGTTCCGACGAGAAGTAATGCATTAAAGAACGAGTTTGTCAAGTCATCCGGGTTTAGATATATTGATTTTGCCGCAGCAGTCGAAAAAGGTGACGGCTCTCAAAACTGGCATGACGGATTGCTTAGCAGCGATGGCGTACATCCTACAGAAGCAGGTGCAAAAATACTTGCTGCACAGGTTCTGCTTGATTTCCCTGAATTATGTACTATAACCAGATAGAATATGAGCAGCATAGGTACAGAATTGAAGATAAACGTCCACCTCGATAGGCTGGACGGATATAGGATGAGCGATATAGATTTCTCATGCGATTTTTATGTATATACAAATCGAAAGGTAAGTATTAACAAAGAGCAGATGATCAAGGCTGACGATGACAACTATGTGGCGTGTGTTGATTCGACAAAGTTAGGAGTTGGGAAAATAATGTGCAGGGTGACTGCCTTCATCCCAGACGCTGATTTTGAGGATGGCCTACGAAAAGAGGTCGAAACAGTTGAGACGAATGTAACTATAACAAGGTAGCAGAACTATGGGATGCTTGAATGTCACAGCTAATCGAATTGGAGACGGATTGCAGCTTGCTGCAAACCGTGTCGGAAGTGGTATATCTGTTCAGGCAACTCGGATAGGTGGAATGAGCGTTACATGTGGATTGGTATGCAGTGTAAATAAGGCGAGATATTTAAGGGTGGAACCCAAGTCGATATTTCTAATGCCGGGTAATAATTTTACAGACGATGTTCTTATAATGGCCAATGTAGATTGGCAGGTAAAATAGATATATGTTTAACTAAAGGGAATTGAATTATGGCAAAACCAAGTTGGTTAAATGTCACACCCGCGTCGGGTAGTGGTAATGGAAGTATTAGTAACAGTGCAAGTGCCCATACGGGGCGTGTAGCTCGTACTGGTACTGTAACAGTGACAGGTGTAGGAGTTGGAGTACCAGCAACTTATAAGGTGACTCAGACTCCGAAAGAAGAGTTCGCCTCATTTGATAATGGTGCAGAAATGTCTGCACCTAAATCAGGCGGGGCAGTTACAGTTACCGGTAAAACAAACTCAAGCAAGCTCACATTCCGATGGAATGGAGAAGTTACGGATGTTACAATACCTGAAACATATCAAGCGAATGGTACAGCGACTAACAACGGAGAAGCGATAGCAGACGACCCAGGTGCTAAAGCTGAATTTGCATTTAGCATTGAATTTACATTCCCGGCTAATGCAACGATAGAAGAAGTTGACCGGGTACTTATCGTTGAAGCCAATGGTGGTCAAAGTCAGCAAATTACTATCAAGCAAGCTGCTGGAGACGCTACATTGTCAGTAGAACCTACAGAAATTACTATTCCTCAGGATGGTAGTGCAGTATCTGTACAAGTTACGTCTAATACAAACTGGACTGTATCATAAGTATGGCTACAAAGACAATAGCATGGGAATCAGGTGGTGGGTACATCACACTCACTTATACAGGGGTAGGCAATGGGCCTATCTCTGTACAAAGTGACACGAATGAACTGTTCGAGGACAGGCAGCAAACCGTGCAAATTGTCACTACGGATGGTTCACCACAGAAGGCGGTAAATTTACTTGTTAAACAAAAAGGGAAAACTTACCCTGCCGGAACTGTATTCAATTTTGCCTACACTGGATCTGTTCAGCAAGTCACTTTACCTAAGGGCAAATATAAGTTGCAATGCTGGGGTGCTCAAGGAGGTAATGTGAGTGGGAGTTACACGGCTACTGGAAGTAAAGGCGGATATTCCGAAGGAGTTCTAACGCTGACTGAACCTACGACTATTTATGTGTTCGTTGGAGGCCAAGGAACCAGTTCATCCAGTTCATCCACTTCTGGTACCGCTAATGGTGGATGGAATGGAGGAGGTGCTTCTGTAAGAAAGTCCTCATATAGCAGTGGAAATACTTACGGAGAATCTTATCCAAGACCTGGTGGAGGCGCAACGGATATGTGTTTAGTTACATCTTCGATGGCTTACTCATCAGGTAGAACGAATAGAAGTTCTGCATCATTGCTTAGCCGTTTCATAGTCGCAGGTGGTGGCGCAGGAGCATCTGCCAGATATACAGAAGAAACAGAAGAAAGCACTTCTGAAAGTCAAGTCAGCAGCGGTGCTCTATCTAAGGATAGTTCTTCAACGATAACCATATCTGACGAAGAATACAATACTACTGGAACTTCTTTGCTGCCTGCTATTGGAACGACTTTGAAAGCTGGTGTTACTTACACTGTTCAACTTGATTACAATATTGTAACAGGAAGTTTTGTATATCTTGGGGCAAGTAACATAAACAGCGGATTACCTAAAGATAAATTAACAAATGACTTATATAATAAAAAAGGTTCACTCACGATAGAATACACTCCAACGGTTGATGTAAAATATTGGCGAATACAATTTTCAAGCGATTATGTGTATTCAGAAGATTCTTATGTAACAATATCTGTACAAGTAGATGAAGAAGAACATCTTGGAGAATATTCTTATTCTAAATCAATAGGTTCATTAAGCCAGAATACGAAATATAGAATTTCACTTTCTGGCAGTTCTTACGACAGCTTTGCAGTTGAATATTATAATTCGTCAGGTAATAAGGTTGGGGCTTTCTCAAGCACCGAGTTCACTACCCCCAGCACCTATTACCCTACCTGGAAGGTAGTAGTGAAAGGTAGCAGTAAGAGTAATAGTTACAGCTATTCATTATACAAAAGTGTTACTGTAACGAATACGAATGAATCTTCCGGACAATCCAACGCATCCCAACAAGGAGGCGGAGTAAGTGGTAAGGGGCAATATCCCGGCACACAAAACTCGGCAGGTTCAGGAGGAGATTTCGGCCTTGGTGCCAATCAGACAACCTCTAATTATAGATATGTATCTGGTGCAGGTGGAGGTGGCTGGTACGGCGGTGGCAAAGGTCAGTCAGATACAGGAACTAATTATGTAAACTATTCCGGCGGTGGAAGCGGATTCGTAAACACAGCTGCCAATGCCGGGTACCGAACTTCCGGATATACGGGCTTACAGTTGGATAGTGGAAGTACAAAAGATGGTTCTACATCATTTGAATCTACTTCTGGTGGAACAGAAACGGGACACTCTGGCAACGGATATGCAAGAATAACAGTTTTAGAATAATAAATTAAGTATTATGGAAATTATAACATTAATCAAAATGCTTTTTAAAAGCAAGCCTTCAGACTTTTTCGAAGTTGAGCTAATGCCAATGAAGCATTTTCCGTGGTGGGACTATAAGTTTATGATGTGGTGCGGTCGCATAATTTACCGAGAAGAGAAGAAAGCTGTGATTGAAAGATACATGCAGATGTCTTCTGGAAAGAGAAGTAAGCGCCACGAAACAATGCACTTGCGTCAGGCAGAAAACCAAGCAGGCGATTCATGGGTGCGGTACTACTGGCGTTATTTTGTAGAATGGATTAAAGGGAATCCTATTATTCATCCTTCATCGTCAGCTTATTATACGATACCATACGAAGTTGAAGCATACGCACTTGAAGAGACAGAAGGAGCTGAATTGTATTACGACATGGATCTGCTTAAAAGCAAATACACACTGAAAGATAGAAAGCAGACGTATCGGGATCATCGAGATAACTGGAAAAGTTACGTAAAAACTTTATAATTAATTATTAACCACTTAAAACAAAAAGATTATGAAAAGATTTATGTTTTTATTTGTTGCACTTATGTGCGTAGTGAACTTGTTTGCTCAAACAGGAGAAGAAAGTACAGGATTTATGGAAGGATTTGCAAGCTTTGGTGCTCTGGTTAGTGTGGCGGTTCCGGCTGTAGTCGGTTTTATCGCCGGTAAGTTACAGAATCCGATGAATCGATGGGTAACAATGTGGGTGACGGCCGTTGTTGCAGTTGTAGTTACTTTCTTTTCGTGGTGGATGAATCTCGGCTTTCCTCCGTCTGATGCAAGTATTTTAACTGTGATTATCTACGCGCTGTTTGTTGCATTAGCGTCAACCGGGATTGTTTCGGCTGCTACAAGCGAATGGTTAGCAAATCTGTTTGGCAATAAAACAAAGAAATAGCCATGGTAAGACTGCTGGAAGCTATAGCCCCTCAACTGATTGTTGTTGGGGCTTACTCCTTTATCGAAGAAATAAAAGGAGTGGTATTTGAACTTCGCTGGATGCTGGCATTTATTATCGTCATGATAGTTGCAGATTTTGTTCTGGGCATCATCGACTCTATTGTTAAGAGAGGAGAAGATTTCCGCTTTTCGCGTGCCGGACGCAGGACAATGTGTAAGTTCATAGAATACAATTCATATTTGGTGTTAGGGTTCATGTTTGGTATTTCAATACTTCAACCCGCAGGAATATGCAGTTATACAGTGTCGGCCATGATAGGGCTTGGACTGGCTTTCCTGTTCGAGTTTGATAGTATTGCCGATCATATTTGTAGCATACACGGCATAAAGAATAAGATATCAATCAAAAGAATTCTTGTTGAGTACATCAAAAAGAAATATAGCACAGCAGGAGAAATCATTGAAGAAATGACAAAAGAGAATAAATAAGATATGAAAATATTAATTGACAACGGGCACGGTAGTAATACACCCGGGAAACGTTCGCCGGACGGTAGGCTGTTGGAATACGCATACACCCGAGAAATAGCGGAACGATTGGTAAACGAGCTTCGCAAACGTGGTATTGATGCAGAACGCATCGTTCGTGAAGAAATTGACGTGCCACTGGAAGAGAGATGCAAGCGTGTTAACGAATATAAGGCAAGTGAGGCTATTCTTGTTTCCATTCACTGCAACGCGGCTGGTAACGGTTCAGATTGGATGTCTGCTCGTGGCTGGGAAGCGTGGACAAGTGTTGGTAAAACCAAAGCTGACAAGCTGGCAACATGCCTGTATGAAGCTGCAGGTAAGGCAGGGTTTAAACTTCGAAAAGATGAAACGGACGGAGATCCGGATAAGGAAGGGAATCTGTATATCCTGAAGCAAACAAAGTGTCCGGCTGTACTTACTGAAAACCTGTTTCAGGACAACAAGGAAGACGTTGAATACTTATTGTCCGAAGAAGGAAAGAAAACAATTGTTCAGCTTCATGTAGAAGGAATATGTAACTATCTGGGATTATGAAGAAAGTTCTCTATGCTATAAGCATTATATGGTTTGCATTGGCTGTGTTGTATTCGTGCCAAAGCACAAAATACATACCGGTAGAATCTGTTCGGATAGACAGTGTTTCGATTAAAGACACTATATTTGAAGTAAAGCTTATACCTTACAAGGATAGCGTGTCTACTAAAGACTCAACATCTTTCTTATCGAACAAGTACGCATACAGCTGGGCACGTTACAGCAACGGTGTGTTGCAGCATTCTCTTGGTATATGGCCGTTTGCTACTACTATGATCGAAGTACCTTATTTCATAGAAAGATACGTATACATAGAAAATCCTACTATTGTAGAAGTAGAAAAGGAATTATCCAAATGGCAAAAACTAAAAATTGAGCTTGGAGGATATGCTATCGGATTTATTATTTCACTTATCGTATTTGTTATTGGATTGATAGTATATAAATATATAAAAATAAATTAATATTTATATTCTTGTTTGTGACTCATATTACAAATTAAGCCCCGACTGAAATTAAAACAGCCGGGGCTTTTCAATGAATAACCCTTAACTAAAAAACATGGATTTATCTCATTTTCCCGGTTCGCTTATAGCTAAACTGTACAGACATTCCGGATATCGTGTCAACATCGTACATATCGGTAAATACAACAAAACGGAAATACTTGTATGATCGGCTACGCAACGAATATAACTGGCACCATGCACGATTATCATTGCTGGCAAAAACGGCGTATCTTACCTTTGATTCTCCGCTTGAACGTCGAGAAATAATGCGCAAGTCTTCTATTATCTTCATCGCAAGAGGATCGTCGAAAGACAATGGGCGTGTAATCAAATAGCCTTTCTGTATAACGTCCGACATTTTGTTTTTATAAGAAAACAGCTTATCTCCTATCTGCAAAACAGATTCCGGATATCCAGGAACAGAAGACTCTAATTGATGCCCGACAAAACTTGCATATTCTCCGGATTCAAACGAATATATATAGTGCTTGGTTCCTTCTGATGGATATATATGAAGCAGCGCATTCGGGTAGTCATAAACAATACTGCAATCGCGTAACAGATCGACAAACGTTTTTCCGTCTTCAACAAACAATTCACTGTATTCGGAAAGTATGTTGTAGATGGATCTATCCATATTATAACCATCCATCGCTCTTGATATGAGGGCAACGTCAGACCCTTGCAGAAGCTTCAATCCTTGTTCACTTGCAAATACAATAGCATTATCAATCTGCACAATTGATTTTGAATTGCTGCAAACGTCCCGGCTTACCGGATGAATAGATGAATATAATCCCGTATCAGCATTTACTTCCATTGCCCAGATACCGTCGGAAGAAAAAACATACAATGGGAATTGTCCGAACTGGCCCTGAGACAAAGCCTTTGTAGCTGAACAGATCGAAATTATATCTCCAGTTCCAATAGTGTTTATCCCAGATAACGGGAAAACAAAAGGATTATCGACTTCGGAAGTATATATTTTGTTGGGTTCTGACACAAAGTCATCGTATTCTTCATCGAGAATTGCCGGGCGTTCGGAAGTGAATTCAATCTGTTCTTTTTCAAAGTAAGAATCATCTTTTTCGTTTATGTAGTAACTTCCATTAAGCGACTGATGTTGTTTTAACGAAATTGTGGCGTAGCTGTATTGCTGAGTTTCAGAATCATATCTTTCAAAAATGATTTTATTTGCTTTTGAACTTGGGAAATACAGCCATGCAGGCATATCATATATCTGTGAAGCGACAGAACTTACTTTTACGGTTTTTCCAAATTCTTGCAAATAAGCATATACTGATACATCATACGTTTTTTGTACGTAGTTTCCCCTATCTGTAATGTATCCATTAGTAAACGTAAACATCATGTTTGCTTTAGGACAATACGGATACCTTTTTATACCAGTAATGTTTATTCTTGAATTGTATGGAAACCCATAAGTAGAAACAATTTTATCACGTGAATTATAATCGTATTCCGTATCAAGTTGTTCTCGACTATTTATGTTATTTAGAGAACCGACATCAGCAAGTATGAATCCATCTTCATCCTGTTTTTTGTTTTTTAATTCTTCAATATCTATGCTATCAGCAAGACGAAAAACACCTTCATTAACAATAGAATCTCTATATTCTTTTTCTTCCATCTGTGGAAGTATAATATAATCTGTATTTGTTAAATCGTAATCTCCTGAATATCCATAAATTGTACTATTAAATCTTTTCATATATCCACCAGAAGGCTTTTGTTTTGGAGTTGCAAGAGAACCATGAACAAATATGCTACATGTTCCCTCATTTTTTAATCTGGATATAGAAGGATTTGTTATAAAAATATCAACAGATCTTATAATATCAGACCAATCTGAAATAATATCTAAAGAATTTTTATTTATTATTTTATACATTAATGAACATGTATAAATATATGCATTAATATTTTTTATTCCACTTAAAAAAACTCCTGTTCCAAGATTGTCTTCATATCCTTCATCTTTTGTCGTAAACGTAAAATCGCCTCTTTTCATTTCAAATCCATCAGAAGCTTCGACAAAAGGAAAAATTCCTGAGTTAGGAATCATTAATACAGGATTTGAAACATACATGTAAGATCCACCATAAGTTCTATAAGCATATCTTACTAAGAATGGATTAAAAAAATGTCCAGACTCTCTTTGCTCTTCTAAAAATGGATTTAACAAAGAAAACACTCCATTTAAAATTTCATTATTACCATTCCCAATTATTTCATAAGTACCCGGTCTTGGTATATTTGTACTTCCGCTACCATCATCTGTAATAGTAATGTTAGTTCCTCTTTCAAATGAATTTCTTACTTCTTTTAATCCAAACACTATTTCAAGGTCAGGTACATGACTTCCTAATGACTTGTATGTTCCAGACTTGAACAAATAGTATCGAAGTCCACTGTCAGAAAAAACAATAATTGTATTGCCAACAGAAGATACAGAATAAATATTTTTATATTCAAATAAGTCTGATTCTTCAATAACCTTCCTTTCTGACTTTTCATTGTAATAAGCCAATGTACCACCGCTTTCGGCATTCGGAAGAAGTACGATGTAATTGTTCTCTCCGGATACGCTGTGAACATACAGCAACTTTTCGCCATCCTGCAATGTTATGCCAATATACTGAGGAGGGTGTATGTTGACAATCTCACCATTTTTAGGCATTAAATTGACACATTCCGAAAGTTCCCCATCGTTTCCGATAGATGGGGACCGGTGTATTCCGTAACTGAAAGGTATGTTCTTTTGCATAGCTATTATCTATTAGTTGACATTAAGCGGCCATAAGAGCACGCTGTATCTGCTGTACCGTTTGCGGGTTAGCGTTCGCCGTGGCACCCTGTATTTGGTATTGTGGTATTTGCTGCAATCCTTCACCTTGTTCGGCAGCTTCGCGAGCGGACCGCAATGCCTGCAACAATCCTTCCGAACCTGGGTAGTAAGAGTAAGAAAGAAGCTGTTCTGCATTGATCTGTCCGGCTCTCCACAATTCCATTACAAGATCGTTAAGCATCATTCGTGCAACAGGCGATTCTGCGCTTTCCTTAATGCTTACCTTAAAGTCGATGTCGCGCACCTCGGAAGGCTCGTATGTTCCATACTGAGAATAGCCGCTTGAATGTTCCACTGAAATGTTTCTCGGCGACGTATAATACTGATGTATGGTCTTCATCTTCTTCCTGGCTACACCGTTTTCGAAACTTGTGAATTTGGTTATCAACGAAGATATAGCCGTGGTAGAGTTTTGCGTTTCCATTGCGTATCTGCTGGTCGGTGTACCGCTGGAAGGAGCCTTACCCTGCAAGGATTGAGATACGGATGTAATGTCGTTGATGGAGTTAAGCTCAAGTTGGAGAAGTTCGCTTGTACCTATGTTTGTTGAATTGGAAGTGATTACTTCCGGCGCACGGCCTGTCCGTGAAGGCTCGTAGAATATAAATCCTCCTATCTCAACAAACTGTTCTGCAAACTCACGATTAGTCATATCCTGCGGAACGCAATCTTTCGGTATCATCTTTATTCCCTTTACGGAAGCGTTTATAGCAAGATCGTGCAGCGTAATAAGCCGGTTGATGTATCGTTGCTGGTCAATGACAACCGAGATAAAAGGAATGACATCCCCATTCACGTAATTGTGTAGTTTGTAGGTATAAGGATGCGACTTGTGTTCGTACGGAGTGTCGTATTCGGTAAGTACACGCCCGTCCGGAGTAAGCATTTGGAAATGCCAATACTGGTCAACAATATATCTGTATTCTATCAAAGGTATCTCTTCGTCCGGCATACCTTGTGCTTTTCCTGTAGCAAGTCTTTCCATATTCATTTGCTTAACAATAGGAAGCTGATCAACCTCAATACGATATACAGGGTTATCAATATCCATCACGTCAACGCATCTGTATCTTGGCTTATTTTCTAAAGTCCATACGCGGTAAGTTCGGCATGGGGTTTGTGCCGGCGGAGTGTCGAACGATTCTTCCTTCAAAATGTCCGTCTGCTGCGTTGAATTCCATACAGCTCTTTGCATAAATGGACGATATATTTCTTCAAGTTGATGAAAGTCGTATTCAGATTCAGCAAGCACCGAAGATAGTTCTCCAAGCGTGTAGTCGCGTATTTCTCCTATCAATGAAGTGTCCCAGTGGCGCGGGTCGTTTCCGGCCGATTCAAAAAAGAAATGAGAAGGATTCACAGGGAACGTATAACTGTCTTCCTCGCCTTCATGGCATGTCCATTCCTCTGTGACAATGGCCGATCCACCACATATAAACTCGCACATTTCCGAAAGAAGAAGGTCTTTCATTTCGTTTCGCTCCCAGTTTGTTTGCAGCGCATTTGTCATCATCTCCGATTTTTGGTCTGCTCCCTTTTGTCGGGCAAAGCAAACGGGCATAGTTGATGTTTTAGCGTACAATCCGGAAAGAGTGTTGACTATCTTAATCAGGTTGTTGTTCTGCAACACTACCCCACCCGTACGTTTATATATGCGGTCACGTTCCTTCACCATGTTTCCATTATCATCCTTTACATAGTCTCCCCACTGGTCGCCAAACACGTATCGTAAATTACGCAAACGAGTGGCCCGAAAGTTGCTAAGATTCATCCACGCCTGTTCGCATCTGGAAAGAAGCTCAATGTTAATCTTGTCCGTACCGCTTAAACGTATTCTTTCCTTCAGGCTATCCGGAGAAGTTCTACGTCTGTGGAAATGTGATTTTGGTATAAGTTTCTTCATATTATTTTCTTCTTGATGGAGGCATTAAATCGTTATCTTTGTTTTGCATTGAAGGAGGAAATTCGTAATTAAATTGAGAGCTATTTCCTGGAATATATTTCCCGCTATTTATCTTTATAGCTTCTCTCATTTGATTTACAGATTCTGCTTTATCGTATGGAATAAGTTTATTTTTAACCATCAATCTGTAGAATTCAATTACATCTTTATCAATATCCAAATCATAATCCCTTGTGTGGCCATTAGGACCTTGAATTCTATATTTACCATGAGATTTCTTTTTTTCTCCTGATTTTTCTTTGATAGATTTATTTTTTCCATCATTCTTTGCTTTAATAATAGCCGCAACTCCTTCGTTTCTTGCTTTTTCTGCTAATGCTATTAAACGAGCAATTTCAGCAGCCAACTTTTTATCATACCCAGCGTTAACAAGTTTCTGATACTCTTCTTTTTCTTTATTCAGTGCATCAGAAGATTCAAACTCTTTTATTCTGGCATTATTCAGCTTATCTTTTCTATCATCATCTTTCTGCTGAAGCTGCATCTTGAATTGGTCTAACACAGATTTCCGATCCTGCTCACGGGCCGCCATCTGACCGGCAATATACTGACGGCGTTTCTCGGCTACCCGATCCTCAAAGCTGCGTATATTCAAGTCGGGAACAGAAGGAAGCGTTTGCGCCGGTGCTCCTTTATCGGTAAAAACAAGGTTTGAAAAAGAAGAAAGCACATTACCAAGATATCCTATTGCCTGTGCAGCTTGCGCGCCTCGTACACGCTTTTGCTGTTCTTCCGGAGTAATGGGCTGCTCCATGTTTTTCTGATAAAAATCTTCAAACCATTTTGCAGGTGTCACTTCCTGATTTTCGGCATTTTCTTGTACGGGTTGCTGTGCAGGCTGTTCCACTGTAGGCTGTTGAGCTGCCGGTGCCGGTCGATTCGACTGATTTAATGGAATGTTGTTGTAACCCCATCTTCTTCTCATTGTGTCATACCATCCTGCCATTATGCACCTCCTTTCTTGTTTTTGGAGAACAGATTTTGAAACAGTCCTTTACCGGTATCGAGATACGACTGCAGATCCGATCCGACAAGGCCCATTCCTGCGCTTAATGAAGAGCTTGCTGCCTGAGAAGCATTTCCCGCCTGCTGGTTGTAAAGCGATATTCTCTGATTATTGATGTTTTGTTTGGTGTCAAGATACGTGGACTCTATGGCATCTTTTCTGGCCGTAGACTGCTGGGACAATCCGGTAATTACGTCGCCGGCCAATTCGTTTCCGGCTTTCTTGGCCAGTGCTACACTTTCGTCCGTTGCACCTCCTACCGCCGCCGCGCCGGCCGCGTTTCGGTATTGCTCGTTAGCCATTTCCCGGGCTTTAGACAGTGCGGCCTGTGCCTCCGAAGACTGAAAATAATCTTCGTTATACCGTCGGTTATACCATTGTTCGTTATCCTTTTCTTGCTGATCGAGAATACGGTTTGCTTTCTTTCTCGCTTTGGACGCGCTTATGCCTCCAAATATGCTTCCAGCAAGTCCTGCTGCTGCTCCTATTGCTGCGCCTATCATTTTATTATCTGTTTAGTATTCATGTCAACAAAGTAAGGACATTATACAAACCAAATTTGACGAAATGATTAAAATGTCAGTATAACATGTTGTTCTATTGTATTTTTGTGAAGTAAAATGTAAATCAGAAAAAATGGAATATGAGTTTTCGTATGACAAAGTAATAGAGCGGTGCAAAATGCTTTCAAGTTTCGAAGGCAGAGATTTTGTCGGACAAAGCGGAGATAGCTTGTACCTGACGGTAAAAGTCACCGAACAGGATGTTCCCCTACTTCTTCAATACGCCGGTCAAGCAGCCAAAGAACTTCAGGAGCGAATGTCCAGAATGATTTCTTCGGCTACATACAGCAGCGATGGGTTCTCTTGGTCCATTCGGAGTAAGGAAACCCGATGGAACATCAATACTGCCCTCGACCGCAACGTTGAAGAAGCTATTGTTTCTTACGTAATGGCTGGATGGCTTTCTGGAAGGAAGGAAGACAAGGTCCCTATGTACAAACAGATGTGGGAGGATATATCCATGCAGTGCGTTCAGAACATATTCCGGAAAATGCCGCCACAAAAAATACGCCGGTCGGACTATGAGGTCAGAAACGATGAAGTGGAAGTTGTGTAAAGGAGGTACGTTATGAATAACAGAAGAGGATATGTGTGCGTGATCAAACTACGCCGCGAAGAGATTCAATACGATGTGGACTTTATCAGCTGGAAGCTGGCAAACTGCCGTGTGGCCGACAGTGAAGAAGAACGATCTGAGCGACAGACCGATGAAGAAAGTCGCGACTGGATGGGCCGACAGATAGAAACCGCATTTGACACTATAATAAGCAAAATACGTGCCTATGTTGCAGGAATCAAAAGCCGCGTATCGAGCAATTCGAAAGACGGAAATGTAGACGAATGGAACCTTGAACTGGTCATGGAACCGGGATGGCGTGGGGAACCCAAGCAACTATGCACGTATATGCACAACTATGTAGTGGCTTACGTGCTGGCAAAGTGGTTTGGAATAACGCTGCCAAGTGAAGCAGTAAATTACGTTCAGGAGTATAGCGACTGGATGGATAAGATTGTTTCGGAAGCCCGAAACGTTCAAGTTAAGAATGTGTCATTTAGACTTTAATCGCGTATGGGAGCATTTGAGAAAGGACATGCTAAATTGGGTGGCCGGGCTGCCGGTACCAAGAATAAGAATACGGAGCTGAAAGAGTTCATCGGTGAGTTTCTGACAAAAAACAAAGAAGAATTCGAGGAAGCATTTAAAAAACTTCCTCCCAAAGAGAAATGCGCTGTTTACCTGAAGGCAGCAGAATTCCGCTTGCCTAAGATCAGTTCCGTTCAATTCGAAGATGATAAGCTGGCAGAAAGTGCAGTTGAATTGTTGAAAAGGAAAAGCCAATACTGATTTCAGTAGGCTTTTCCTCCTATTATATGTCTTTGCTACTCAACTCTTCCATTTTAAAATGAAGCATTGCTATTGCGTTCCATGCTACTTGCGCTGCGTGCATACAACCTGTGTCTGGGTCTATAGAATTTCCTTTTTCAACTTCTGTCAAGTGTCTAAGCATTGCACCCTTGTACCTCTCATAACCGTCCGGTAAATTCTCCCATTTATGCGGTCCATACTTTTTTGCACCTGCCGTATAAACTTTAGCTATCTCTTCCAGTTCTGGCCAAGGAAGAAGTTCCATCATTACCTTATTATCTATTCGATCGTTTTTAATTGATTCTACCATGATTTATTTATTTTTCTTTTAATTGATTAATATGATCATAAAGCTGTTTAATAGCCAAATTAAGACCCTTAAGATTACCATTAACAAACGGAGTTGTAATACCTTTATCTATTATAATTTCTTCTATTCCTCTTTTCTTTTCTTCAAGTAATTCAATATGAAGTTTAAGTGTGTCAATAATAATTTGATCTTCTTTATCTGTATTCCGAGTATTGGCTGATACTTGAATTTTTGTTGGAGTTTATATTGTCATATAACCTATTTTAAATAGATGTTTTTAGTGCCTCATTATAGATATCATAAGCTTGTTTTTCTGATACATATTTGTTTATATCTTCCAGCTTATCGTTGTTGATTCGTGCTATTACATCTCCATAAAAGAAATGTGCGTGTGTCTTTCCATTGTATCTATTAATTGCTTCTCCTTTGCTTTTTGCGTCAATTATTAGATATGGAGGTTGAATATATAGTTCAGGATCTTCCATAAGTCCACCACATAATGTACCGACTAAAAATTTCATGATTAATATTTGTTTTTAAAGTGTTCAATAAATCGTTTAATCTGGGCTCTTTGTTGTTCCTAATAAGTGGGCTGTTTGTTCATTGTAAGGTATGCAACATTTCCATGTAGAACCACCTAACGTAGTATAAGAGTAATCAAGGTCTTTTCTATAATTAGAGAAAATGTCAGCAACCCATGTCTCTCCAATACTGTCTCTTACCAGAACCTTATCAAACGGCTTGAACTCACAATTCTTTCCAGTTTTTAAAGAATTAGAAAGATTTGGGAAGAAGCGTTTGAGGTATTCTTGAGCTTTTGTATTCGGATTTCTTTTAAGATATCCAATCAAAATATTCTTTTGTTTTTCGTTAGCATATCCCTGTATTCTTGAAGTCCATTCATTACTATCAAATACAAGTTCCCCATTACAATTAATTCCGCAATATGAACCAAAGTTTCCTGCTTTATCAATGTTTCCGTCAAAAATAAAAGGATTACCAAGATAGCTAATTAGAATATCCCCATCTTTAAACGGTAGTTTCAGCATAAGTACACGACTTTTATCAAATTCTTTTGTTTTTTCGTAGTATATATATCCATAATCATTGCAAACAGAAAGAATTTCTGAGTTTTCTCCAACTTCACTTACGAATACATTGAATTTACCATAAAAAGTATTATAATTAAAATCTATAATTCTTACATTGCAATAATTGTGTTCATCCCATATTTTACCTTCTATATTACCGCTGCTAATTTGTTTAGCCAAATTTAAATCAAAAGGCACTTTTACGTATTTTGCTTCCATAATCTCCCATATTTAATCGTTTCAGAACATCTTTTTTTATCTTCTAAAATATTATCGAATGAAGGAATTGGCATCCAACCTACAACTTTATCATCCTTGATTTTTATCACATCCATATTCCTTCACCAATATATATCGCTTTTACAAATTTAATAGTATTTTCTTTTATAGAAAGCATAAGAACATCTTTATATATTTCAGGATGCCTTTTCTTCTTTATTTATATCACTTATCTTTTAACCGTTTCAAAACATCTTTGTTTAATTCAAGTATTTCATCAAAAGTAATGTTTCTTATCCAAGCAACAATATCACTCCCTGAATAATTACACCAACCATATTTATCAGTCTTTACGATACCTTCATTGCTTCTATGACAAAAGAATTGTTCTTTATTCTCGTTTATAACCAAAACCGATTCGTCATATTCCGGCAACTCTTTGGATGCGTCAACTAATATACTTCTCAACGCTTCATCCCAACCTGTTTCATAAGCCAATTGAACGTCTGCTTTTTTATAATAAAAGTCATGCTCAGCGCATTTTCTTCCGTAAAATTCTTCCACGAGGCTGTGCGCCCAATTTGCGTATTCTTTTGCTTTCTGTTCCTTTTCCATATCACTTATCCTTTATTATTGAATAAACATACTCCAACGCCTCATTATATCCTTTTTCATAAGCATACATTAAGTCGTAACCGTCAAAATAAGGTTGTTGCATTGCTTTTGAAATACCTTCTTTTTCAATTATATTATCCTTATCAAGCTGACGGATTTTTGCTTCTACATATTCTATTGATTTTCGCTTTTCACTCATATCACATTGTCTTTTTAAGCTCTTCAATAAGTGCGTTGGCTTGTTCTACTGCAATCTTAGCTATGACTGTTGAAGGTTTGTCTTTAGTATCACTTTTGGCTAACCGCAGTATATCGGTATTTGAGCAAAATCCTTGCATCGCCGCAATAGCCGCCTGTACTTTTACGTGCTGCCAGTCGGGATAAACATTAATAAAATCTAACTGTATATCAAGGTAAGCTTTACCATTACTCCCTAAATAAACATAGCTTGCCCCGTTACCTATTACTGGAACAGCGCATTTATCAATTTCTACATCTATCACTTCACCTGTTGCTTTTACCTTTGCTTTCATTGTTTTTCATTTTAGATTGAATAAACTTTGCACCCTTAATAAATCCTTCAATAAAGTTGTCGGTGCATACTTTGGCAACTTCCGGATTGCACATACAATAGAGAAGAGGACAGTTATTGCATCGCCTACTTCGCCCTCTTGCGCGTTTTGCTTCGTCGATTAATGATGCCATTGCTCTTAAATTGCTCTTAGCTTGCTCTTAAAATGCTCTTAATCTCATTCAAGGTTTTTCAGTGTCTTGGACAAACCAACGTTCAGAATGGTCGAACATGTTGCTATCAATGCAAGCTCAAGTATGCTAAACCCAGAAGACAACCCTATCACAACCAAAGTAATTCCTGAACCGTAAGCTATCACGAAAAGTATTTCTTTGATGATGTTTAGTATCTTTTTCATTGGTCAATTCTCCTTATTAAAATCCCAAAAGCTAAGTTTACCTTTTACATTCAGAATAGGATTCTCGAACAGAACTGCATCTTTCAGTACCCAGTTCCAGCAACCTTTCTCTGCCCAGACTGACGTATGGTTCTGTACGCAATCGGCTATCACAACACTGCCGATAATGGCACCAAAAGGTAAATCATCATAAAATGTACTTCTAAGATTAGAGTGGTGCATTTGGAGTTTCAATCCTTGCTTTTCATTTAATACCCAACCATCTCCTTTACCCTTGCTTGCATGGATCAGCACTCTTTGGCCGATGTACTTTTGAGGGCACTCCCAAGTACGGTTCTCAATGTCTTTAATACCGTGAGCGATTAAGCTCGCCCACGGCTGTTTTATTGATATAGCTTTCATTTCTCCCATCCTAATAATTTAATCACTTCCTCTGTAGGTATATCTTCGTTTGTTTCATATCCTTTCGCTATTCCGTAATCGACCACCATTCTTACTTCTGCATTGGTCAAACTCCGGCCATTGACGCTAAAGAATCCACTAAGATTTCTCCGCCAAGCATACTTCCTGATACCATGCAGACTAACTGAAATTTTATGTATTGTCATTGTTCGTTCTTTATAAATAAGTTATTTCTCCACTTCAACAAAAATAACATCGGTTTTATCTTCACGTTCTTCGCTTGTACAATTGCCAGCTATTATCCCAGCTATTTTACATGCTCCACCTACGCAAACAAATACACATCCAACGCAACCATTTTTTTCTTTTTCAACTTTTAGCTTTATAAGCCCGCATTGAAATTCTTCTCCTATTTTGAATTCTTTCTTTTCCATGATTAAATCATTTTTAGTGCTTCAAGTATTCCGGCGTTTAGGGCTTCTTCGTAAGTGTCCCAACATCCACCATCGTTTAGTCCATTCCATAAATAGTCGCATACAAATCTACCGCTATTGGCTTTATTTAAAGACCAATAATATCCACTTCCGCAATTTCCTATTTCGATATGAATGTTATGATTTGTTCGAATCCATTTTTGTGTTTCGTAAAGAGTGGGATATATCTCATTGAAAACACACCAAGCATTATCAATATCACTTTGTGCAATTGCTCTCGTTTTTTCGTAATATTGGTTTGCTTTATTTTGCAGTCTGCAAAGTGTACCTACATTATATTCTTGTGGATAACCTTTTTCTTTCAGCAGCTTTGCCACCTCCAGCGATACATAATCCTCTTTTTCCATATCTCAATCATTTATAACCGCTTGTTCAAGTATATCCAACGCTTTAAGGCGGGACTCCATATCGCCAATAGGCCACCAGTACCCACAAGGAAGGTATTCAGCATTTAAGTTTTTTGAATTATAATATTCCCGATTGTGGTATAGTTCCGTTAAAACATCATAAGTATTACATAGGTTTTCGCTGCGAAAATACTTACATAAAATAGCGCACAGTCCATGTTCATTATCATTGCTATTATATACTTCTCTTGCATAATTAATGGCATTAATAATAACCTTTTTTTCTCTACTTGTAAAATTAGAACCAGTTCTAAATTTACTTTTTTTCTTAAAAAAATTCCACATATCATTTAATGTTTTAGTTCTCTGTTATCTCTACCTTTATCATCTTGTCGATATTCATCGCCAGAATCTTGATTGCAAGACGAATGTTATCCGAACTGGGAAGTACGTGGTCGCCGGCAATGGACATGCACGCACGGCGGATGTTGACAAGGTGCTGGTTGGGCCGTGGGATGTATGGCGACATGGTGGCTTTCTGGATGAACTGTGCCGTGGCACGCTCGAACTTCCAGATGTAGTCTATCAGAATGACGCACATGTACAGGTTAAGCAGCAAGGTGTAGTCTGTCATATCGGGCCACTGCTTCCTCATTTCGGCATGAACAGACTGCTGCAGCTTCTCGATGTGGCCGTATGCTTCGTCGAAGAAGAAATCTACCTTGTCTTTCAGATCTTCTTCTATCTCGTGACCTACAAGTCCCATCGTTTCGTGCTCATATTCTTTCATCTCCTGTTTGAGCGTTCGGGTCTGTTCTTTGTAGTTCAGCCTTTTCCGGGCGCATATCTGGCAAACTACATCTGCGTATTCGAATGCCGCGCGGCTGGTGACAACTGGGATATATACAAGCTTTAGGGCTGTCTCCGGTGGTACATTGTATTCCATCAGTTCGCCGGCGGATATGCTTGTTCCGACGCCGGCGTTAATAAGGGTTCTGATTTGGGATATTGTTCTCATAAAAAATACTCCTTACATTTAAATCCCTTTCTGGGTTCAAAATCATAAAAATCACAAGTTCGATAAATCTCTTTTCTGTCTGTCCATCTGGCCATGTCAATTTGCCATTGAGGAACGATCTGTACTCGATCGGTAAGTGAGCGATAAGGTTGCGCATGCGGGAGAACTTTCTTGTACTTCTTCCAGTAGTTTATGCGTTGATAGCTTTCTTTTATTTCCATCAGTATGCAGTACAAAAAGAATTCCCCTTTGTAGCCATGCGACCGAATCAGGTTAATGGCTCGTTCACACTCTTCTACTTGCTTTGGTGTGTCGCACCCAAGGCGGATGCGCTTAATCCATTTTACTTTTGCAAGTAGTTTTGCGATATTATCCGTAATAAGTCGCGCGTCAAGTCCTTGATTAAAATCGACGTGATAACCTTTTCGAACGATCTTCTCAATCTGCTTCAATCCGTAATCGCTTGCCAGCACATTGTTATCCATCAGAATAAGTCTGTTCCGGCCGTCGACGGCAATATCGTCCACATCCATGTAAGGCCGTATGTTTCCTTCCTTCTGATGTACCACGCACCACTTGCATCGGTTCGGGCATCCGCGAGTCAAGAAACCGTATGCGGTTCGGCTGTCGATGGAAGGATATAGGCTGTAGTCCGGCGTACACCGGTCTATACTTTCCGGCAGCGTCTTGTGGATGTCGATACCAGTTCCTCCAAACTCTACTTCGTCTGCATTGATGTAGAACCCGTAATCTGGTGTGAAGGTAAAAACCTTGGCTGCATAAACTTTGTCGTAATGATCCAACGGGTTGTACCACTCAACAATATCTCCGCGCTGCTTGTGATAGCTGCTTATCTTCATCAGTGCCAGATTGGGATAAATGCTGTCTATTGCAAGAAGTCCTATTTTATTGATTTTCATTTCGTTTCCTTTTTTAATCTTATCATCAAAAATCCTCTCCTCTCGCATTCCCTCAACAGCTCCATGTCCTCCGGGCGGATGTCGCATGGGGTTTCGTGGTTTACGGTCATGTAGTCGGGAAGGCCGAATTTCTCGCGGATGCTGTTGTAGCAATCCTTTTGCCGGCCTTTCTTTGTCCAGCAGATAGTCAGTCTCATGGGATTATCGGCGCAGGCTGGTTCCTTCGAACTTTACGCGGCGGGTGATGGCGACCAGTCGGTCCATAGTACGCTCGCCGTACTTCTGGGAGATTTCTTCGAGGGACAGGTTGGTAGTCAGCATAAGCAGCTTGCCGCGCTTCTCGGCTTCGTCCACTACCTCACAGAAAGCAAGGCGGCGCTCGCCGTACTTCACGGCCATGCTTTCGGTGCCAACGTCGTCGATGTAGAGGATGTGCTTCTGCTTCACGGTGTCGAGTTCGGCATTCATCTGCTGGGCGTCGTAGCAGGATACTACTTTGCGGCAGTAGTGATTGAGCAGCAACGGGATGATCTTCCAGCAGATAAGTGACTTGCCACGCCCGCAGTTGCCGTGACACAGCAGACCACGGCCACGGTTGTCGGTGAGCCACTGGGCTATCTGATCGTATTCGGGCAGCCACTGGGCTTTGCCGTCGGTGAAATAGTTCAGTCCGCGCCACAGCACCGACTTTGCATCGGGAATGGTGATCCGTACCTGGTTGGGGACGGGATTGAAACCTGTCTCACGCAGACTGTCGAGGGTTTTCTTGAAATCTATTGTTTCCATCGTTCTTCCCATTTTCGTTCTTCGGGGGTATTGTATTTCTCGGTCGAGTTGTCGGTAAGCACTATGCCGGCGGCAGGCTTGGCAGGCATCCGCTCGCGGGCAGCCCAGGTGGCCAGCCGTTTGGACAGTTCCCAGGTTTTCTCCAGCTCGTAGCGCATACGGGTGCCCGATTTGTTCTGTTCGCTCCAGTAGTCGAAGAAAGCGCGTATCATTTCCTTGGGATAACGGCCCACGTAGGGCACCAGCGACTGATAGAAAGCATCTTTTCGCGAGAGAGTAGCGGCCGTGACCGCGGCCTTCTTATCTACTGCGCCAGCAGTAGTTTCTTCTACTTTCTTCTCTTTCTTTTCTTTCTTTATTTTGTTTCCTTGCTGTTTCCAAGGTGTTTCCAAAGTGTTTCCTTCCTGTTTCCTTAGCGTTTCCTCTTGCGATGTCTGGGCGTTGTATTTATCATAGTTACAGATGGTTATAACGGTTTGTCCTGTTTCCTTTGGTGTTTCCTTCTTTATCATACCGTCTTGTATCAGCAGTTCCAGAAAGGCTCCTACCTTCTTGGTGGACCACTGCCAGCGGGATGCAAGGTACCGCAATGAAACAAGCATCTGTCCCCGTTTCACCTCAATCAACCTATTGCCGATAAGTTGCTTCGTGTCTTCAAATCGTGCGCTCTGAAGGATGTCGAGCCACGCTTCAAACCTCGAAAATATGCGCTCTTCGCACCACAGATGGTGCTCAAATAGTCGCCTGCTAATAGGTATGTAGTAATCCATGATTGTTTCAGAATCTTACATTGGTTAACTGTCTGCCTTTGTTATATACAGCCCACTTACCGTTGCCGCCGTCCACAAGGCGGAGATCTTTCACTTCGCCGAAGCGTTTCAGGTTGCCACAGAGGTCAACGATCCAGCCCGCTTCCTTGTCGGGATGCGGACGGATGGCGCGGCCTACTATCTGGTACCACAAGGCGAGCGACATCGTGGGGCGAGCCATGACGATGGTGTCCAGCTCCGGATAGTCGAAGCCGGTAGTGAGTACCCCGACATTGGCCACGACGGGTATTTCGCCTGCCTTGAACTGCTGGAGTATCATCTCGCGGGATGCCTTCGAGGTTTCTCCGCTGACGATGGCCGTGCCGGGAATGGAGCGTGTGAGCCTTTCGGCTTCTTTCAAGAAGCGGGTAAAGACAAGGATGCCCTTGCGCTTGACGCCGCTCTTGGGATTCATCAGCCGGCGGACGATGCTGACCAGAAAGCCGTAGAAGTCGATGCGTTCGTATTCGCGGACAACGGAACGGTCGGTGTAGTCGGCACCGGTGGTGTTGACCTTCAGGTTGAGTTCGTTCCAACCCAGCGGGTTCATCGGGTAGTAGTTAAGCTTCGAGAGGTAGCCCATGTCGAGCAGCGTTGAGATCTGGACGTGGTAGATTACCTCGGAGAACACGCACGGACGGGTCCGGGTGATGAACTTCAGCTCCGATCCGTAGTCGCGGCTCGACGACAGGCGGTATGGCGTGGCCGTGAGCCCCAGCACCTTGCAGCGCAGCATCGCGAGAAAATCCTTGTACATGCCTTCTTTGGGGTTGACAAGGTGGCATTCGTCGATGATGATGTTGCGGAAGTGCTGGAAGAGTTCGGGATGGTTGCTGACGCTGCCGATGGTGGCGAAGGTGATGCGCGATATTTCTTTCCGGCCGAAGGAAGCGGAGTAGATGGAGCAATCCAGTACGCCGTACGAACAAAGCTTCAGGTAGTTTTGTTGGAGTATCTCCTTGCTTGGCTGAAACACCAGCGTATGTCCTTCGAGGCGGCTGGCGATGTCGGCTATCACCAGACTTTTTCCGGCACCGGTGGGCAGCACCATGATGGCGTTGCGCTTCTTCTTTTTGTCGTTGAATAAGCGGACGGCGGCATCGCTGGCCTGCTGCTGATAATCACGTAGCTTGTACATATTTCTCGTTATCTTTTACCATGAACGGTTCGTCTTCGCTTAGCCGGGCGAGGAAGGAACAGACGATGTAAGCCTGTTCCTGGCTCATGCCCACCGGTGAAAGACTCCCGTCTTCGTTTTTAAGCATTAATACGAATGTTCCGGGTTTTATTTCTTCCATGATGTATGTTTCGGATTATTGTTCTTCCAGTTCCTTGATTTTCGTTGTCAGGTACCGGACGTTTGAATAGAAGTGTACAACGGCCTTCAGCGCATACAGTCCGTTGTCGGTGTATTGCGGGTCGTCGATGAAGTGCATTACTTCTTCGATTGCCTCTTCTCCTTTCAGGTCGGAGGAAATCTGCAACAAGTCGTTGATAAGCAATTGGGGTACAGATACAGTTTTCGCACTGCAGGGCGTAGATTTAGAAGTTACTATGCTTCGCTTCCTCTCTAATTTCATTGGGTTTGGCATAAATGAAATTTGAGTTATACAAAACAGGAAAGGCTGTCGCCTCTCCAAGTCGCCAAACCCGATACACATATATTGCAATGGGTATCTACGAGAGTACAACAGCCTTATATCTTTGCGATAAAGCGGTCAAAATGGGTATAAAAAATCCCATTTGCAATTAGTATGTTGTTGCAGGTTTGGCGTACTTGCACCGCAAAGATACAACTCAAATTCGAAATACCAAACAAATGCTTTATTTTTCTGCCAACAATGCCATATCAATCAATAAACTCTGTATTTTCGTTAACCTGCTCTTCGCTTTCTACTTTTACAATTGATTTGCCTTTTGGCTTTAAGCGACATTCGGATATTTCTCTTGTCTCTATAAGAGTAAATGATGCGTGGGTGTTATTGGAATATAGGTATTCGCCATCCCAAGTCCATACGCCTCCATGTATATCAGTAAACGTTCCTACGTTAGGTGTTAATGTCTGCAATATTGCTTTACGTCCTACATTTGACAAATTAGTGAATTGTGTGCTGTCAGGATTCATAGCTTTTACTTTTTCGTATAGCTGAGGATCGAGCTGTTTAAGCCACAACAGGAATTTAGGAACATCTTCTTTTTGATAACTGTGTATTATTCCTCCGAAGAGTGCAAGAGGGTAAAAATTAAGTATTTGTTCGGTTATAAACTTCTCGTTGAAGTATTCTCGTCTGATAACCGGCTTTGCGTTTGAAAAAGAACCTCCTCCAATGACAAATTCTATTTTTTCATTAAGATTTAATAGATGAATAGGAATATATACGAAGTCCATAAAATATTCCATTTTCTGCGGTTTTTTCAACGATGTCTTATAAACCTCTTTATGCTCTTGTTCGAAATCTCTTATCCATGAATAGAACTTGCTCGCCAGTCTCGAATATCCTGTTACGCGGCCTCGACTTCCATGAGGGCAATTGCTTTCGTAAGCCAGACAATATCCTTTAGCGTATAACTCACATTTTTCCGGACACTCACAATAAATGATGTGTCCAATAGCTTTTTCTGATTTTTTTTGCTTGAATATCGAATTTGCAGGATTCCATACCCATGCGTCAATTTCCTTTTTCATATTCCTTTCTCCTTTTTCAATATTTTGTTACGAGCCTTGTAGTAGCGTATCAGTTCCTCGTATTCGAAGTCGCTCATGCGCGAGGTGGTTCCGGCGCGAAGCTTCAGCAGATCGAATTCGCGCTGCCCGATTTTTTCCACAAGGTTTGTACGGTATCCTTCGAGGTGGTCGGCTCGGAAACGGTTACAGTGTCGGCACTCGGCGTGGCAGTTCTTTTCATCGAACCGTGTGGCGAGATGTACTCGACTGAAATAATGCCCGCAGTCGGCTTGGTCGAATGGCTTTATCTGGCCGCACGATATGCAGCGGAAGGCTCCGCCCGGCATACAGTCGCGTAACCGGATGTACAGGCTGAACTCTTTGTCGAGCTTTGCTTTCAGGTCGGGTTTCTTCTTGACCTTGATGCCTGCACGGTCGAAGAGTGGCAGGTCGGAGGACTTCTTTTTCTTTGGTTTTCGTTTGAAATAGTATGGCATTATTTAATTCCCCATTCTTTTATGTAATCAATATTTTCAGGAAATCCTTCTACTGGTTCAGGACTGAGAAATATTTTTTCGCTTTTCAATGGCGTGCCTCCCCATACAGTAGCAGAGCATTCTTCATAGTCTTCTTTGGTGACTTCGCTTACAGAAAAGCGAGGCTGATATCCATATCCTTGTACGCTTTCTCCTAAAAATCCTCCAAATTTACCTAAAGCATATTCAAAAGCTATTTCCTTATGAAAGGAATGCTTGGATAATACAGCTGTATATATTTTATGCATGAAATATCCTGTTTCGGTTAAATCGGGGTGGCATCTGATGCAGAAGTATTTTATTTTTGAAAGCACTTCTTTGACGTACTTCTCGTGCTTTTCGCAATCTTCTTGATTAATAAACTCTTTCCCATCTTCGGAAATAAAAATGGTTTTAGTAACTGTTTCTTTTCTCATAATTCATTTTTTTCGGGTTAATAAAAAGCCCCGAAGCATATTCTCCGGGGCCAGACACACACATGATACAAATCCTGTCCGATTTCGCGTCACCTTTTCAGATAGAGTCAGCGGCTAACCGATGCCGCGCGGGTGAATCCCTGCGCTATCTTCGCCCTACTTTCGGATTTGTAGCGGATTACTTGTAAAGGGTTGTGGTAACCGGCAGGACTCGAACCTGCATGAGTTGTCAGTTCTTTGCATCTATGGATTGACAGTCCAATCGTCGAGCATAGCGTCTTCCAATTCCGCCACGGTACCAAAAATAAATACTTTATTAATGATTTTATTTAAACTCTATTTTCTGTTGAAGCACTTCATCGGCGTAGAATTTGTCGAATGATTTTCCGCTTATCCACCAGTTAAAAGCAAATTCTGCATTTGGCATGTTGTTAAATCTATATCCGTTTTTTATCAACCTATTAATTGTATCAATCCATTTTTTACGAACATGCGGAAAACGATTGCAATCTCTTATCTTTTGTTTAATCGAAGCCATCGGACATAAAATACATCCTATTCTTGTATATCCTTCGTCATAAAGTGAACAATGCTGTATGTTCATACCATTAAGGAAATCCCATACATTTTTTTCTGACCAGTGTATTATTGGAGATATCATTATTTTATCTTTCCCATTTACGCAAGTAATCATACTTTCATTGTGTTGGCTAAACTGATCAAAATATTCTTCTTTCTTTTTACCACCAATCAAAGTAGATACTTCTTCCCTTTTTGCTCTTCTCGTACTTTCCTGTTTCCTGATTCCCAATAATGTTATTTTACCCGCTCCCGATACCTCTTTAAATTCTCTACAACACCACCTTATAGTCTGAGTTGGAAGCATCTTTTCCTTTATCGCCATGTCGTATATACTCATCTGTGGCTTTATCAGCTCTACATCCGGATAGTATTTCTTCACGAAACGGATCACTTCTGGTGGATCAACGCTTGTGAGATTCATGTGTGCCTTGAACTTCACGCCTGACATCTTGGCTATGTGGTATAATGCCTGACTATCTTTACCTCCTGAGAATGCTAAGTAGAAACCGTTTTCCGGATCAAGACGCAATGCCATCTTTTCGGATTTCTTTAGCAGATTGATAGAATAGTCTATCTTTTCGGATAAATTCATATATACAAAATTTGATTAACAACAAATTAATTAATATTGGGAATCCATCTATTCTCACGAACCGATGGATTGATGGATAAATTAATAAAACAACAAACAAAAATGCGTAGGCGGTGCCGGAATCGAACCGGCTTTTCTCCCGTGCGGGAGCGTCCTCCCATGTGAACGAACCGCCTTGGCCGGATTATCCGGCGTTTTCGGCTTGGCTGCTTTTGTCTTTCTGACAGTTGCAGCCGCATCCGCAAGTTCAGCCGCAATGGGGAATTGGATTAGATGATTCTTCTATTAATTTTTGCAATCTTTGTTCCTCTTGCTCTACGCGAATTCTTTCGAGAATAATTGTGCTCAAAGAGACAATAGCGGCGTATTGTGCATTCAACAGATTTCTCTTCTGATCTGATAAGATTTCTTGTTTTTCCGCATTTAAGAAACTACCAAGCTTTGCTGCTTTTAAGTTAAAATCTTCTGCTTCAATCAGCATTTTGTCAATGGACGTTTCGGAGCACCGGTATGTCTTTTCAAATTCATCTTTAGGCAACCATGTTTCAACGCCATCATCATATTTTACATGATAGCCTTCAGAAGATTTTTCGTACGTAGACAATCTGCTACTACCTATTGCTACCAACTTTTTATTATCAGCCTCGCCCATTGTCATGGGTTCCGCCTCTACTTGTTTGGTTCCAATGTACTTCTTCATTGTTCAATTTTTAATTATCAATTATCAATTTTCCATTCTCAATTATCCATTATCCCAGCGGATCTTCCCCGCCCTCGCCCGGCTGCTGTGTGTCGTCGGTGCCTTCGTCGGTGTCGTCGGTAGTGGCGGCTTCGGCGCTGAGTGGCAGCCACTCGATGCCGGTCGATACCAGTCCGCGGGTAATGGCTTCGCCGCGCTTGGTGTTTCCTTCGCGCTGCGGGGTGAACTGCACGCGTACGGCTTTGACCTGCTTGTTGAAGTCGAAGTCTTTCTCTTCAGTTACGCCGGTGGTGTCGAGCGTCAGGCGGAAGGTGCCCAGCCCATCGAGGCGGACGGACTTGCCTTGCTTCATGAAGTCGGCCAGCACGCCGGCAAGGTCGCCCAGGACGGCGGCTACGTCTGACTTGCTTACTGTGCTGATCTGCGCGAGGCGTTCAGCTACTTCTTTGGTCTCTACGGGGTTGCCCACTGTGACTGCTTGCGGGTAGTAAACTCCCGTTTCTTTGTGAAATTGCTTCTTGTAAAAAGCCATAATGATTGAGTTTTTTAGTGCTTTCACCAATGTCAGACTTTGGTCGGTCCAATGTCAGACATTGATGCCTCCAATGTCAGACTTTGGTGAAAGCGGGGTTGAACATTGATTTATTTGCTTCCCGAGGGGATGAACCAGTCGGGGATGTAGTCGTAGGATTCTTTCATGGCGCGCATCAGATTTCGATGATTACAATGCCTGTGGCGATGCCGCGGATGTATTCAAGCTGTTCGTCGATCACCTTGTTTTTGTATTCTTCGATGGCTTCGTTGGCACCGGCCGATACAAGGCTCAGGGAAACTTCGCGTCCGTCGACATCGGCGTAAATCTCTACTTCGATTTCTTCGCACGAAAAGCCTTTGAACAACGGGATGTTCAGCTTGAAGGAAGAAGGCAGGTTGGAATCGACTACCTGAGAATAGTTGTCCGTACGGCTTCCGTTTTCTTCCTTGCTTCGCTCAATGTCTTGGTTGACCTTGGCCTTGAAGTTTTTCAGCGTGGAAACAAGCGTCATGTTTTGAGATTTGTCCTTGAAGAATGCGCGGTGCATCTTGAAGAACTGTGACAGCTTGATGGGATCCCAGCGTTTTTCGGCGTTGATGCCGAACTCCTGCATTTCTTTGGATGGCTGTAGAATTCCACCGATTTCCGTCTGATAGTAGTTTGTCTCGTCAATGGTCAGGGCAATTCCCATCTTGTCACGGTTTACGACGATGTGGGTTTTCTGCTGGTCTATCAGCTCTACTCTTTTCTCCAGCCATTTGGATGGTGCGTCGATAGTACCTGCAATGCTTACTTTTTTCGGTTCTTTCGGGTTGAGTGCTACCGGTGCTTCACCTTCGCGCAATACTACTTCGATAGGCGTGCCGTTGTAGTCTTTCGGCACAACCAAGTTGATTTTGTTTTCGCTCATAATTAATTGTCTGTTCCTGTTTTACGGTTAATACTGAATACTGTCTTTTGCATTTCCTGCGGCATGATGGGGCGGCTGTATACCAGTTCGCCAAGGCGGTTGTAGTAGCCGGCCATCTTTTCTTCGTGATAGAGGATTTTCACACATTCGTCTTCGGGGATGTACTCCGATCCTTTCTTGATGTTCTCTAAGAGCTGCTGCTTCTGTTCGTTCAGGGGTTTCAGCCGCTCCTTGTACCCGTCCATCACTTCCTTCTTTTCGGTTTCGATGTCGTTGATGCTGATTGATACCTCGGCCAGCGACTCTTTCTTCTGTGCCAGCTCCTCGGGCGTGAATCGGTGGACATATCCTATCATCTCCACCGCGTCGGCGTTGTCCTTCAGGAACTGAAACCGTTCCTGTTCGGGGATGTCTTGTCCTAAGAATTTTTCCATATATCTCTTATTTTGTCCGTTCTACATACGCCACCCTACCGTTAGCGTCCATCGTCCGCATGGCCGGGCCGCGCTTGGTATAGACGGGGATGTAACTTCTTTCTTTTGCTTTCTCGGATTGATGCGTTCCTAATCGGGTGATCAGTCCTGTTTCGATGTCGCGCAACTCGTTCGTGCCGGTCTTTTGTGGATTGAAGAACCGGGCTACGTCTTGGGGGAATTTTCTTTTCTTTTTCATTGTTTTAATTTTTTGGGTACGATGTTATCTGTTTTTATAAGAATTCTTTGTTTTTTTCTATTTGTTGCTGGATGTGTAATAAGAATGCGCTTTCGTCCGGGCTTGGCAGATAAACCCCGGCCTTTGCGCTCGAAAAGTTTCTGAACCTTTCAATAGCAAGCGTCATTTCGCCTGTAGTCAAATCGGCAGAACTTCTCAACACCTTTATTACTTCACCTTTTTTGTTTATTATTTCTTTTTCAAAAATTTCTTTATTGCACAATCTCTTGAAAATGTCCAACTTGACTTCATCCACGCTATATCCTGTTTCGTTTGCAAACCATCCAAGCAACAAATGCAAATACCTGTTTTGTGCAAGCGTGCGGTTTGGAAGTTTTTTACGAACTTCAACCACCGCCTTTTCCTGAAACAGTTTATTGACGTATTCTTTGAACTTTGGAATGTCGTATTCGTTTTGCAGGTTGAATATGCTCATGGATTAAAAAGGTAATTGGTCTTCAGGTTTTCCCGTTGCATCTACCTGGGGCGGGAATGCGTTTACCATTGTCGGAACGGCTGCGGCTGCTGCGGGTTTGGGTGCATACTGCTGTGCGTCGGATGCGGTTTGTTGCATCGGCTGTTGGGCCGTCGGTGCCGGAGGCTGAGTCTGTGCATTGCGTTGCTCCAGCTTGTAGCAGCGAATGCCGATCATTCTCTTTACTTGTCCGTCCTGCGTCTGCCATTGCCGGCCTTGCAGGGCGAACGATACGGTAACGATGTCGCCGACGTGGAATCTGTCCAGTTCGGCACACTTGTCTTCGCTCAATTCCAGCGGAAGGATGTTGTCGTACGGGCTTCGTTCACGGGTGTATGGGTCGTAAGTGGTTGCATCAAGCAAGAACTCACGCTTCTTGAATGTCGCCCCCGATTTGGTTGGGATTTGGACGGTCTGCCCGATGGACAGGAGGCGTCCGGTGATTTGGTTTGCCATTTCTTATTATGATACTTTTACGGTTACACTTCCACAGACAGGCGTGTCTGTCATATACTTTTCGTACAGGCCGGGGTAGTCGCGGTCGAAAGCGGCACGGTCGAATGTTTTGCGGATGCTGTCTTTCTTGCGGATGAAGGCGATGTTATTCCCTTTCCACGAATAGACTCCTGCCTTGACCATTTCCTGCATCACGTGATCAGTGAGGTCTTTTTTCTGATCGGCCCAGTATTTACACTGGTTGCATATCTCGATAATAGATTCCTCGGCCTCGCGATACTTTTCTGGCAACGTAAGTTCTACCGAAGGATATGGGTTCTGAAACTTTCGACCTTCGGCTTCGGCAGTCAGCAGGTCGATAATCATTTCGCTGGGTATTCGTTCTACAAGTACCAGTTCGCCCGTATCATCTCTTAGCCACAAGGCAAACAAGCGTACTACTTTTGCCCCGGGGTTCTGTAGTTCGAACAGATAAGCGTATATGCTGAGCTGCCAACGGACGTAATCGCGGTCGAGCTTGTAGGTTGTCTTGATGTCGCCAAGCGAAAACTCGCATTCGCCATCACGATATACCTTGTCGATGCACGATGCGAAATGCTTACCGTCGGATACCAGATATTCGCTGGCTTCGTGGTGCAGGTCGTGCATTTCCTTCAGGAACTGATATTGACGTGCTTCGGTGCTGTCGTGCGTAACGCCAAGTTCGTCCACCAGCTCGCACACTTCGTGAACGTACGACCCGCGCTCGGCAGCCTGATCAAGAATGTACTTCGGTACTTCGTCGTACTTATTGGGGAATAGCTGGTTGGACAGCATTCCGGTGATGCCCTGCAGCTGCACACCGTCCAGTGTGTAGGTGTGAGCCGAGGGATCAAATATTACGTGTGATTTAATGAGCTGCATAGTTACGAAAGTTGTTTTTTGCGTGCCGACAAGGCTTCCATAAATCTCTTGTCGGTGTGCAATACCTGATAATTGTTGTAGATTGACACAAGCGTCTCTTTTGTAGTGGCAGCGTTAATTTCCTGAATGGCTAGCGGAAGGGATTCGGGGATTTCCGGATTTTCTTCGTTCTTTTCTTCTTGTGTCAAGCTGGAATACTTGGTTGTAACATTTTTGTAATACACGTCTGCTGCCATGCCCAGTGCCTTGCTGGCTACCGATATGGCATCGGTAAGGGCCATCTTGTAGCATTCGTCGTTGGTGTAAGGGCCGCTCTTTTCCTGCGATACAAACGAGTTTCCGCCAATGCCCGGTATAGGTTCGCTCCACTCTCCGTTTTGTTTTACGTACAAGTTGATTGTTACGAAAGCTGCTACAGTTCCGCCGGCTCCGTTTTCGAGCCACATTCGGGTCACTTCGTACTTCCAGCCAAACCCGCACGGGCCAAATACTGCGGTCAGCATCTTGATGCGCCACATGGGGTTGATGTCGGACATTCCTTTCATACGTCCCGCCTGAATGGGCTTCTTCGCTTCCTTCGGGACTTCTCTGATCCGATCGTAAATGGATAAGTTATTGTTCTTTTCAGCCATAATGGTAGGTATTAAAAGAAAAACCGCCCTTGCAAGGGTAAAGGGGTAGCCTGATCGGGGCATCCCTCACGGCTTTTGGCAAGGTATGTAGCACTAACCTTTTCTGCGGTTTCTCGGGGTTTAGTTCCCGCAGGCGTTCCGATGGTGGCCTTACTGCTTCCTTGCGGAAAGCTACGGGAAGGAAATAAACATGGCAAATCAAGAATTATGCGTATCTGGATAAGCCCTGAACGCTGCACAGGGCATCGTAGTCCATTCCGTCGTCTTGCTCTTCTTCTGTTAAGCAGGAAAGCATGTCTTCGTAATAGTCGATGTCGTCCGTTATAAGCTGAACGGCTTCGCGGCGCGTGTCGACGTTGAATGTCAGGCACACAGTTTGCTCTTCGGCGTTGTGGGCTATCTGCAGGTCTTGATACAGACTATCAAGCTGCTTCTCTATTTCGTATCTGTCCATATATTGAGATTTTATAGTTTCTGAGAAAAGGCCGGCACTATGCTCGCGCACCGCGGCGGCAAAATGAAAATAACAAAAGAATTGAATAAGTTTTGTCACATGCTATTTTCGCAAACCGCATGGAGAAATTTAGTTATGATAAACACAAACACATTGAATTGAAAATCGTATCTATATATTGTTCTGATATATTTCACTATAAACCTGACTATGCTCGCGCACCGTCAGGTGAAAACCATTAAATAACTAAATCTAAAAAAGCCTTGTATATCCTCACGGACAGCAATGGCGAACAAAGTATGAAAAAACACACAGTCGAAATGTATTCATCTGTATTGTTGCCGCAACGGGACTTGAACCCGTGACCTTTTTCGTGAGTTCACGAAAATGTTCTGACCACCTGAACTATGCGGCATATATGTAACTACTCTTATTATAGTGTAGTATGAACTAACTTAACCACGCTGCTCTCACCGGACAAGTCTACGGATCTGCTTTTCACGCTTCGGGTTCTTCTCGGCCATCAGTATAATGCCTGTTTGAGAGGCTGACCGCTACTGTAACGTCGTTAGATACGAGAAACTGCGATTCCAAGCGTTGACCGAATTAATAAGGCATCATCGGTTTATCCTTAGTAGCCGGTGCAGGATTCGAACCTGCTCCTATCCGCCATGTCCCAACGGATTGTGCGTACGATACACCAACAGGCTCCAGCACATTCAAGTGCCTATATCTCCGACGCCATCACCACTGCGTCGATATTCTCCTTACTGTACAAGACAATGCGGTTGCTAAGCCTGAATATCTTCACACGTGGATTCATGTTGATGCAGGTCTCGATGTACCGCTCCGACACGCCTAAGTAGCTGCATAGCTCCTTCTTGCTTAGCCAGACCTTCGGCACTTGCTGAACAACTCCTATATTCCTGCTGCGTCCCATATATTTATCATTTACAGGTTTCTTCTTTCTTCTTCTGGTCGGCTTTAGCCTGCATGATGCAGAACACGCCGATCAACGTCAGCACCAGCACGTCGCAAACAAGGCTGGCCGTGAACATCCGGTAGTGCGACAGAACTTGGCTGATTGCTATTCCGGCGACGCTTGACACGATAAGCGATAGTGTAATGGTAGTAGGTTTCATATCTTTCTTCATTTTTTGTTGCTATTCTCGTAAACTCCGCCATATACCTCGATGGCCCGTTTCCTGATCACGTCCGCCAGCTGTGAATTAACAGTGCCCTTCAATGCTCCTCGTACAGATATGGAAGAGCATTTGCAATCCCGCTCCAGCTTCCGCATTACGCCGTGGCGTACGATGATTTCACGTTTGATTCCCATTTTTTTTACGTTTTAAACTTGTTCCCTCTCCGGTAAACTCACCCGGACTTCGAAAGGCTGTTCTTTGAGGGAAAATCATTACATTTGCGTTGTCAAACCAAAAAACGTAATGATTATGCCAAAATTTGTAGAATTAACCGATGGTACAAATAAGTACCTTGTCAATGTAAATCACATTATTGCCATTACTCCTGACGGAGACAAAACTTGTGTATATGTCACTACTTTCTGTGGAAACACTGACCGCATTGTGTGTAATCAAGATTATTTATCGTTAATGTCTCTCTTAAAAGAATAGCGGTAAATCGGTATTCCAAGCAGCAGGATGGTTACCGTCCTGCTTGTTTCTGATTCTTCATATCTCCACCCGATTTTGTATCTGTCTAACGATAAAGCCGTCACTCTCTTTTCTATAATTGCTTTCATATCATTTCCTTTTAGTTTCAATTACCGGAACTTTCGACACCTTGCAGCCATACTCTTTAATCGCCGTTTCTCGGATAAGATCCGGCTGTTCTCCATACGTGGCGAAACGAAGCGCGTTTCTCACTGTAGGCTCCGTAACTCCGAACCTTTTCGCAAGCATCGGAATCACGCCTCGGGAATACAAAATTCTTTGTCTATACATCTGTTTTTCGTTTATAATTATTATATTTGCTATCTACTATTCCGTTTTCGATTTGAAAGCGGTTTGGTTATTGATTACGATGCAAATATAAGAACATTTGTTCTAACTCAAAAACAATAATACAAAAATATTAATTCATTTGTTCTATTTAGACAATATATAAATAACACAGAGAAATAACTTATTGATTATAAACAATATGAATAAAAAAGTAAAAAATGTGTTTAGATGGATAGCAGTTCTTCCAGCGTCTATTGTTGGCACATTTATAGGATATGCCTTAATAATATTTAATGGAAGCATCGTTCGGGGTTACAATGGAGAATCTACAAATGTATTTAGTATTACAGATATAATTATGTTTGTACTTGCTAATGTAATTTCAGGTGCCGCATTTGTTTATGTAGGTACATATACAGCTCCAGATTATAAGAAAACAACAGCAATTTTGCTTACTGTTTTATTTTCGGTATTTGTGACTATATCAGGAATTATGGAGTTAAGTATGAATGGAATAGGATCTACTTTTTGGGGTATTGTTATATCATTAATATCTGCCGTAGGTTCATGTGTAAAAATCTGCAATAAGAGACAAGAAGAATTGGAAGAGATGAAATGAATTTTCATTTCAACTATTATAAGAACGTTTGTTTTTAATTATAGAAAGGCTATGGAAGTAGTTCAAAGAATTAAAGATTTAGTAAATGATAAAGCAAAATCTAAAAGAGAGTTTGCTGCATTGATAGGTATTGAGCAGGTTACCTTTAATAATTACATGATAGGTAAACGTAGTTTGAGCTATGATACAGTTGAAGCTATTCTTCGTACATTTCCAGATATTTCAGCAGAATGGTTAATGCGTGGAGAAGGAAGTATGTTGAAGTCTGAATATAATGAAGACAAACCAAAGATAAGCTATACAACTGGTGTTCCTTACTATAATGTAGATTTTATTGGGGGTTTTGATATAGTCCTAAACGATCAGACTGTTAAACCTGAATATCTCATAGACTTTAAGATGTACAACACTGCCGAGTGCTGGTGTAATGTCACCGGTCACAGCATGGAGCCTGAAATTTCGCAAGGAGATATTATCGCTCTTAAGGAACTTCACGACTGGCAGACTTATATCCCTTCTGGGGAGATATACGCAATAGTTACAACAGAACACCGAACAATCAAGCGAGTAAGCCCAGGGAAGCATGAAGGATATATATTGCTTACTCCATCTAATCCATCTCCGGAGTATGTTCCACAAGAAATACCGCTGTCGATTGTACAGAGGGTTTATAGGGTGCTGGGGTGTATGAAGAGACTTTAGTATATATAAATTTCGTTTTTCATTTTTTATGAAGCGTTTTTTACTAATATTGTCTATAATTAGTGGAATTTTTCTTGTATTATCTATTGGATCTATTGATAATTATATAAAAGAAAACTTATACTCAATTTTATATTTAGATATTGTTGCTATTTGTATAATAGTAATATATTTATTGTATAGAAAAATGGATATTATTAAAATTGAGTGTGATAAAGAAATTAAATATATTAAAAAGATATGTGATAATCGTATTTCTGATTTTAGAAAATCCACTAATAAAGAAATTGATAAATTAAACAAAGATTTTTC
>CDZD01024129.1_pt1 | contig 125048 bp, 109 predicted proteins | sample 554771 | NCBI WGS metagenome assembly CDZD01 (sample SAMEA3182069, study PRJEB8094) | gut metagenome | biome: human; feature: gut; material: Stool; isolation source: human stools | place: Canada | collected 2011-11-08
CGCCGGATACCGTCGCCCGGCGGTCAACGCCCTTCGACGGGGGAGCTGCGCGGCGCTGCGACCGGCCTTGCGCCGGATACCGTCCTTCGGCGGTCAACGCCCTTCGATGAGGGGCTGCGCCCTTCGGCGGAGGACCGCGTGGTACTGCGACCGGCCTTACGCCGGATACCGTCGCCCGGCGGTCAACGCCCTTCGACGGGGGAGCTGCGCGGCGCTGCGACCGGCCTTGCGCCGGATACCGTCCTTCGGCGGTCAACGCCCTTCGATGAGGGGCTGCGCCCTTCGGCGGAGGACCGCGTGGTACTGCGACCGGCCTTACGCCGGATACCGTCGCCCGGCGGTCAACGCCCTTCGACGGGGGAGCTGCGCGGCGCTGCGACCGGCCTTGCGCCGGATACCGTCCTTCGGCGGTCAACGCCCTTCGATGAGGGGCTGCGCCCTTCGGCGGAGGACCGCGTGGTACTGCGACCGGCCTTACGCCGGATACCGTCGCCCGGCGGTCAACGCCCTTCGATGAGGGGCTGCGCGGCGCTGCGACCGGCCCTCTTCGATCTTCCATGCCCATATCCCATTGCTTTCCAGACGCTCCCAAAACAACCGTAAAATTTATTACAAACCGTCTTGACAAAACCATCACTACTGAATATAATTCAATAGTGAACAAAAAACGAGCGCGTGGGGCGCTCGCCGTGCGGGAAGGAGGGCCGCTGCTTATGAATTCGCAATACAAAAAGGGCGTGCTGGAGCTTTGCGTACTGTCGCTGCTGCGGGAGAAGGACCGCTACGGTTATGAGATATCGGACTGCCTGTCCCGGCGGATCGACATTGCGGACGGCACGGTTTATCCCATTTTACGCAAGCTCAAGAGCGACGGCCTGCTGACAACCTATCTGCAGGAGGAGAGCGGGGGACCGCCGCGCAAATATTATTCCCTGACGCGGCTCGGCCGCGAAACCTTTGAGCGGGATCGGGCGGAATATCTGCGGTTTGCGCATGCAATCAGAACGTTGCTGGAGGAGAAGAACGATGACGAAGCATGAATTTCTGGAACGGTTTTCCCGTGAGCTGACGCATAACGGCGTTGCCGACGTAGCGGACATCGTCGAGGAGTACGAACAACACTTTGCGTTCCGGCTGGCCGATGGCTTTGCCGAGGAGGAGATTGCCGCAAAGCTTGGCGATCCGGCGGCGCTTGCCGCGCAGTTTTGCGGCGCCGCGGCGACTGCAAAGCGCCGCGGCGGGCGGGCGGCAGCCATCGCGGAACTGATCGCAACGGGTTTTGCGGCCGGCGTGTTTTTCCTGCTGCTGGCGGCCTGGGGCGTCGCGCTGGCCTGCCTGTCGCTCGGCGCGCTGGCGCTTGCCGTCTGTATGATCGGCGGCTTTGGCTCCTGGCAGGCGGTGACGCCCATGCCGGCCGGCTGCGCGGCCGTATTCGGCGCGGCGCTGGCGGCGCTGGCGGCGCTGGCGGCGGCTGGCTGCGTCTATTTCTTGGCCTTTTTGCGCCAACTGACGCGGGCTTACGGCCGCTTCCACCGCAACACGATGGCCGCCGCTACCGGCCGGGCGACGTTGCCGCCGCTGGCCTGCCATCCCAACTTTCAACCGCGTGCGAAGCGCCGCCTGCGCTGCGTGACGCTGGTTGCCCTGGCGGCGTTCGCTTCGCTCTGCATCGCCGCCATGCTCGTTGCGGCGTTCAGCGCCGGCGCTGTGGAATTCTGGCATGCCTGGGGCTGGTTCGGGTATATTGCGTAGGGAGGGCGCCGGCATGAAAACGATCGTGATGACCGGCGCCACGTCCGGCATCGGGCTGGAAACGGCGTATCTGCTGGCGGGGCTGGGCTTTCGGATCATCGGCGTCGGCCATACGCCGGAGCGATGCGCCTGTGCCGAACGGAAGCTCCGCGATGCGATGCCGGAGGCGTCCGTCTCGTTCTATGCTGCGGATCTGATGCAGCGGCGCGAGGTGATGCGCCTTGCCGCCCTGCTGCGCGACGATTTGGATCGGACGGGCGACGACGCCCTGTATGCGCTGATCAACAATGCCGGCTGTGCGCGCGCAAGGTATATGACGACGGAGGACGGCTTTGAGCAGCAGTTCGCGCTCAACTATCTGTCCGGGTTTCTGCTCACACACGAGCTGCTGCCCCGGTTGTTGCAGGCCGGCGGTCGCGTCATCATGACCTGCAGCCAGTCGCACAGGGGCGTGCGCGTACACTGGGAGGACGTGATGCTCTGCAACGGCTACAATCCGCTCCTGGCCTACAAACAGTCGAAACTGTGCCAACTGTTGTTTGCCAGAGGACTCAACGGGCGTTTTGCATCGCCCGGCCTGCACGCGTATGCCGTTGACCCGGGGCTTGTGAACACGGAGATCGGCTGCAAGGCTGGCGGCGTGGTGCGCATGGTCTGGCGCCTGCGCCGGCGTGCCGGCGTGTCGCCGTCCGTGCCCGCGCAGATCTTTGCACGCCTGTGCCGGGCAGGCGTGCCGCCGGACGGGCTGTACCACGATCTCAACGGCGCAAAACGATACAGCGGCCAGGTGACCGACGAAAATGCCGGCCGGCTGTTCGCGCTGAGCGAGCGGCTTTGCGGCGTGCAGTTTGGGGAGGCATGCGCATGAATGTGGCGATTACCGGCGCGGCCGGCGGGCTGGGGCGCGCGCTGGCCGTGGAATGCGCCCGCCGGGGTTACCGCCTGTTCCTGACCGATGTGGATGACGCCGCCCTGCGTTGTATCCAGACGGGGCTGGAACGCCGGTTCGGAACCGCTGTGACGGCGCAGGCATGCGACCTGACCGACAGCGCGGGCGTGGACGCGATGTTGCGCGCGCTCGACGGCAGCCATATGCGGTTCGACATGCTGCTCAATGTGGCGGGCATGGACTGCGAGGGCGCTTTTTTGAGACGGGAGCGCGAGGCGCTCGTGCGCGTTGTGGCGCTCAACGACGCCGCCACCCTGCGCATTACCCATGCCATATTGGAGCGGCGCAGACAGGGCGGGCGCTTTTCGCTCGTATTTGTATCGAGTATGGCGTCGCTGTTCCCCATGCCGCTCAAGGCCACCTATGCGGCGTCCAAGCGCTTTTTGCTGGACCTGGCCACCGCCCTGCGGCGCGAGCTGAAGGGGCAACGGGTGGATGTGCTGGCGCTGTGCCCCGCGGGCCTGGCCACCAACGACGAGGCCGTCGCCGCCATCGACGCACAGGGCGTCCTTGGCGATCTGACGACGATTCCGCTGGAGCGCGTGGCGCACAGGACGGTTACGCTCGCGCTGCGCGGGCGTGCGCGATATGTCCCGGGCGCGTTGAACCGGGTCGTCTGTGCGATCGGGCGCCTCGTTCCGCGCGACTGGGCGGCTGCGGCCGTCTACCGCCGATGGCGCGGCGCACAGGAGAAATGGTTGGAAGGGACGCATTGAACGGCATGCGGCGATCCTGTCCAATACAGGCAGCGAAAGAGCGGCGGGCTTCCGGCCCGCCGCTACGCTATGCCGGCCTGTGCTGTGTGGCGATGACGTCCGCGTCCGTACCGCATACGCTGCGGATGATCACATCCCCCATGCGGATCGGCGGTTGCGCCGTATGGGCGGCGATGGCTGCCAGGCAGTCGAAGATCAGCCGCTTGTCGACCGGGCGGCTGGTCTTGACGGCGAGCGGCACGCGCGATCCGGCCACGGGGCAGAGCGCCGTCACTACGCGCCTGGGATTTGTCAGCTCCTCGCGCGCATAGCGCTCTCCCACGCGGCAGGTGAAGCCCTCCACGCGCAGCACGCTGTCGCCTTCCATCTCGGCCGTTATCCGGCATCCCATCGGGCAGCCGATGCAGGTCAGCTCTTTTTTCATGCTTCCATCACCTCAATCTCGATGGACGAAACGTCGTTGCCGAGCGCCGCAAGCGCCGCCCTTGGCAGCGTCAGGGTTGCCATTTCGCCGGGGGCAAGGATGCGCGCGCGCTTTTCCCGCAGGATGCTATCGCCCGCACGGGCGACGATGGAGGCGTTGCGGTAGACGCCGCGCGGACGGAACATCAGTTGCACGTCCGCCTCCGGCGCGCGCGTGATCTGCTGCGGCACGGCGGCGGTGACGCCGTGGCCCATGCGCACGGTCATCCGCTCGGAGCCGGCCGGCAGCGATCCGGCGGCAAAGCGGGCGGCGTTGCGGCCGGCAAGGGCCGCTTCCGCGGACACAAAGTCCACAAGGTCGTGTACATGCAGCACGTTCCCGCAGGCGAACACGCCCGGAACGCTCGTTGCCAGCCGGTCGTCCACGGTTGCGCCGCCGGTATCCGGCGAGAGCGCGACGCCCGCCATCGTGGAGAGCTCGTTTTCCGGGATCAATCCCACCGACAGCAGCAGCGTATCGCAGGCGATGTCGCGCTCGGTACCGCCGATGGGGCGCAGGTCGCCGCCGACGCGCGCGATTGTCACGCCCGAGACCCGCTCGCGCCCGTGGATGTCCACGACCGTATGGCTGAGCAACAGTGGGATGTCAAAGTCGTCCAGGCACTGCACGATGTTGCGCTTGAGGCCGGAGGAATAGGGCATCAGCTCGACGCACGCTTCGACCTTCGCACCCATGCAGGTCATGCGGCGCGCCATGATGAGGCCGATGTCGCCGCTGCCGAGAATCACCACGCGCTTTCCGGGCAGGAGCCCCTCCAGATTGACGAGCCGCTGCGCCGTGCCGGCGGTGTAGACGCCCGCGCAGCGCCAACCCGGGATGGCGAGCGCACCCCGCGGCCGTTCCCGGCACCCCATGGCGAGCACCACGGCGCCGGCATGAACGTGAAACAGCCCCTCGCTGCGCGATACGCAGGTGATCGTCCGGTCCGGCGTGAGGGCGAGCACCGTCGTGCCGCAGGCGTACGGGAGGCGCGCCGCCGTCACCCGGTCGATATAGCGCTGCGCGTATTCCGGCCCGGTCAGTTCTTCGGAGAACGTGTGCAGACCGAAGCCGTTGTGGATGCACTGGCGCAGGATACCGCCGAGCGCCTCCTCGCGTTCGAGGATCAGGATATCGTCACAACCCGCCTCCCGCGCGGCGAGCGCCGAGGCAAGCCCGGCGGGGCCGCCGCCGATGACGGCCAGTGCCACTTCACGCATGCGGCGCTCCCTCCTTTTCAACCCCTTCAAACAGTTCGCCCACGAGCAGGCGGGAGTCCCCGCCGCACTTGGTCACCTCCGTCGGCGGGATGCCCAGCTCTTCGGACAGGATCTCGATCGTGCGTGGCGTGCAGAACCCGGCCTGGCACCGGCCCATGCCGGCGCGCGTGCGGCGCTTGACGCCGTCCACGGTGCGCGCACCCACCGGCCGACGGATCGCCTCGCGGATCTCCGCTTCCGTGACCATTTCACACCGGCAGACGATGCGGCCGTAGTCCGGATCGGCAGCGATGAGCCGCGCGCGCGCCGCATCGTCAAGGGCGCGGAATTTGACAATGGCATGGCGGATCGGGTCGAAGGCGGGATTCGCCGGCAGCGACAACCGATCCGCGATCTCAGCGGCAAGCTCCCTGCCGATGGCAGGCGCGCTGGACAGCCCGGGCGATTCGATGCCCACCGCGTCGAAAAACCGTTCCGCATCCGGCGCCTCCCCCAGCACGAAATCGTCACGGTCACAGTGCGCGCGCAATCCGGCAAACGTTGTGATCGCGTTGCGCACGGGCAGATCGTTCCATGTGCGCCTGGCGCGCTCGAGCACGCGCGCTAACCCCTCTGCGGTCGTGCGCGTATCCTCCCGGTCCGGGATGTCGTCCGCCGTCGGGCCGACGAGCAGGGTCCCGTCCACCGTGGGCGTGACGACGACGCCCTTGCCCATCCGTGTGGGAAGCTGGAATACGGTGGACTGAAAGCAGCCGGAAAGCGTTTTGTCCAGCAGATAGTATTCGCCGCGCCGCGGGGTGATGGAGATGGGGTCGCCCGACACCATGTTGTGCAGCTCGTCCGAGTGGACGCCGGCACAGTTGACCACGGCGCGGGAGAAGAACACGCCCGCCCCGCTGTCCACGCGCCAGTTGCCGTCCGACATGCGCCAAACACCCGTTACGGGCGCATTGCGCAGGAAACGGACGCCGTTGGCCGCCGCATTCTCGGCGTAGGCCTGCGTCAGCTCGTAGGGGCAGCAGATGCCGCCCGCCTCCACGAGCAGCGCCTCGCAAGCCTCCCGGCCGATGTGCGGTTCGCGGCGGCGCAGTTCGTCCCGCGAAAGGATGGACAGCCCGGTCACGCCGTTGGCCCTGCCGCGCGCGAGCAGCGCCTCGAGCGCGGGACGGTCGCCCGGCGAAAAGGAGATGACAAGCGAGCCGTTTCGGATAAACGGAACCTCGAGCTCGCCGCATACCTCCGGAAACAGCCGGTTGCCGCGCACGTTGAAGCGCGCCTTGTTCGTGCCGGGCAGCGCGTCGTATCCGCCATGCACGATGGCGGTATTGGCCTTGCTCTGGCCGTTGCAGATATCCGCGGTTTTTTCCAGCAACAGCACGTCCGCCCGCCGCCGGGACAATTCCCGCGCCACCGCGCATCCGATCACACCGCCGCCGACGATGATCACATCCAGTACCGGTTCCATGTGTCCTCGCTTTCCGATCCGTTATGCGTGCGCCCAGCCGAACGAACAGCGCACGGCCTTGTTCCAGCCGTACAGACGTTCGCTCCGTTCCGCGTCCCCCATGGCCGGCTCAAACACGCGGGGCGTCCCCATGTTCTGCCTGAGCGCGTTTTGGCCGCTCCAGAACCCAACGGCGAGACCGGCCAGATAGGCCGCGCCGAGCGCCGTCGTTTCCGCACAGGCGGGGCGCAGCACCGGCGCGCCGATGACATCCGCCTGGAACTGCATCAAAAAGTCGTTTGCACATGCGCCGCCGTCCACGCGCAGCGCGCACAGGCGGATGTGCGCATCCTCCTCCATGACGCGCAGCACGTCGGCCGTCTGATATGCGAGTGATTCGAGCGTGGCGCGCACGATATGGTCGCGCGTAACGCCGCGCGTCAATCCCACGATGCAGCCACGCGCGTACTGATCCCAGTGCGGCGCGCCGAGCCCTACGAATGCGGGCACCACAAAACAGCCGGCCGTATCCGGCACACGGCGTGCGCACGTTTCCGACTCGGCGGCCGAACCGATGAGGCCCATCTCGTCGCGCAGCCACTGGATGGCGGCGCCCGCAATGAAAACGGACCCCTCCAGCGCATACTGCACGCGCCCGTCGATCCCCCAGGCGATTGTCGTCACCAGCCCGTTCGGGGAAGCGGTGGGTGTTTCTCCCGTGTTCATGAGCAAAAAGCAGCCCGTACCGTAGGTGTTCTTTGCCTCGCCGGGCGCAAAGCAGGTTTGCCCGAACAGCGCCGCCTGCTGGTCGCCAGCCACGCCGGCGATGGGAATTGGCGCACCGAACCACTGCGGGTCGGTCTCGCCGAACGAGCCGGCAGAGGGGCGGACCTCCGGGAGCATACAGCGCGGGATGCCCATCTCCCGTAAAAGGTCGTCGTCCCATTGGAGCGAGTGGATGTTGAACAGCATCGTGCGCGAGGCGTTGGAGTAATCGGTCGCATGTACGCGGCCGCCGGTCAGGCGGTAGACGAGCCAGGTATCGACCGTGCCGAAGAGCAGCTCGCCCCGCTCGGCGCGCGCGCGCGCGCCCGGCACGTTTTCCAGCAGCCAGCGCAACTTGGTGGCGGAAAAATAGGCGTCGAGCAGCAACCCGGTCTTGGCGCGGATCGGGTCCGACAGGCCGGCCACGCGGAGCGCGTCGCAGTAGGCGGCGGTGCGGCGGCACTGCCAGACGATGGCGGGGGCGATGGGTTCGCCGGTACGCCTGTCCCAAACGATGGTGGTCTCGCGCTGATTGGTTATGCCGACGGCGGCGATGTCGGCCGGTGCAGCGCCGATGCGCTCCATGGCTTCGCGCGCCACCGCAAGCTGCGTATCCCAGATCTCCCGCGCATCGTGCTCCACATAGCCCGGCGCGGGGTAGTACTGCGGAAATTCCCGTTGCGCCACGCTGCACATCCGGCCCTGTCTGTCAAACAGGATGCAGCGGTTGCTCGTCGTTCCCGCGTCGAGCGCCATCATGTATTTTGCCAAGCGTCCTCACCCCCGGATGGTCTTTGGTTCCATTATAATTCCCCCCGTGCAACGGTGCAAGAGCCGCGGGGATTGCAAGACGACGCTACGGACGGTATACTCTAATCAAGAACGAAGGAAGGGGCGCGATCGATCATGGACGAACTGCGTGACAAGGAAGGGCGTACCGAGCAGGAGTTTCTGCAGGCTTACCGGGCCGACCGGTATCCGCGGCCGTCCGTCACGGCGGATATCATGCTGCTTTCGGAGACGGCCGCAGGCGTGGAGGTACTCCTCGTCCGCCGCGGCGGACACCCGTTTCTCGGCTGCTGGGCGTTGCCGGGCGGCTTCGTCGGCCCGCAGGAGAGCGTGGACGAGGCTGCCGCAAGGGAGCTGAAGGAGGAAACGCATGTATCCGGCCTGCCGCTCTTTCCGCTTGCGCTGTGCAGCCGGCCGGGACGCGACCCGCGGGCGTGGACGATTTCGCAGGCCTATCTGGCGCTTGTCGGGCCCGGCAACCTCTCGTCCGTACGGGCGGATGACGATGCGGCCGATGCCCGCTGGTTCTCTCTCGCCCGCACGGGCGCGTTGCCGGATGTCGCGCTGACGCTCGCGGCCGACGGCGTGGCGCCCCTCGCACCCCGGCTCCATGCCGTGCCGCACGACACGCCGTTTGGACGCACCTGGGCGATCGACGTGACGGAGCCCGGCGGCATCGCTTTCGACCACGCCGCCATTCTCCTGCGCGGCCTGCTCGCCTACGAGGCGCGAAACCGGGGCTGACGCCAGCGATTCGGGACGGTTCCCCTGCGGGCGCTTTCCCGCTCCCGGCGCGGGCGACCGCCTTGCGGATTCCCAATCAGGAAAGGAGGAAGGGCATGTACGAACTGATCCGGGTGGCCGGAGAGACCTATTATATTCAGAGTCCGGCAAAGATCGGCCTTGTCAGGCTGAACGAACGGGAGGTCTGCCTGATCGACAGCGGGAACGACAGGGATGCGGGGCGCAAAATCCGGCAGTTGCTCGACGCAAACGGTTGGAAACTCACGGCGATCTACCACACGCACTCCAACGCCGACCACATCGGCGGCAGCCGGTATCTGCAGGGGCAGACGGGGTGCCGCGTGTATGCCCCGGACATCGAGTGCGCGTTTGTCCGGCACCCCATTCTGGAGCCCTCTTTTCTGTACGGCGGTTATCCGTGCAACGATCTGCGGCACAAATTTCTGCTGGCGCAGGAGAGCGACGCGGCGTACCTGACGGCGGACGACCTGCCCGCCGGATTTGAAATGTTCGATCTGCCCGGACACTTCTTCAGCATGGTGGGCTTTCGCACGCCGGACGACGTGGTGTTCCTCGCCGATTGCCTGTCCAGCCGCGAGACGCTGGACAAATACGGGATTGGCTTTATCTATGATGTCGGCGCCTATGTCCAGACGCTTGAAAGGGTCATGGGCATGAAGGCGCGCTCGTTCGTCCCGTCCCATGCCGAGGCCACCGCGGATATCGCCGGCCTGGCGCAGTACAACATCGACAAGGTGCGCCAGATCGCCGACCGGATCGTGGCTATCTGCGACGAGCCGCGCTGCTTTGAGCATATCCTGCAACGGCTGTTTGTCGCCTACGATCTGCGCATGAGCTTTGAACAGTATGCGCTTGTCGGCAGCACCGTTCGATCCTATCTCGCCTGGCTGAAGGACGAGGGGCGGCTGACGGTCGTGTTCGAGGACAATCTCCTGCTCTGGCGCAGGGTCTGACGTCCCGCAGTGCCGCCGCGGCCCGCCTGCGCCCGTGGTGGCAGAGGGCGGCGGCCGGCAGCGCAGCGTGCGGCGCGCTGCACGCCGCTTAGTCCAGATCCCCGTTAAAATAATCGCTGTCGAGCTGTTTAATCCGATAGACCGCCTGGGTGGACACGCCAAGATCGTATGCGATCATCAGCTTTGCAAGCAAATCCCCGTCCACCAGGACGATCTTGGTTGTGTGCTGCTTCTCGGCATAGGCGACGGCTTCCCTGGTGAACTGCGCCGTGGTGATGAAGAGCCCCTTGCCGGCGCCCTGCCCGGCCAGCGCCCCTACGAACTTCTGTATTTCCGGCCTTCCGATCGACGTTGTTCGATCCCAGCGCTTGGCCTGAATATAGATCAGGCTGAATCCCAGCTTGTCCTCCCGAATAATGCCGTCGATCCCCTCGTCCCCGGACTGGCCCACAACCATCCCGGCGTCTTCTACGGAACCGCCGTACCCCATGCTGCGCAGCAGCTGGACAACGAGCCGCTCAAAAAAGGCGGGGGGCTGCTTGGCGATTTCCGAAAGAAGCTCGTCGGCCAGCGCGTGGTTGATCTGGCGGAAAGCACGGTCAAAGATATCCTGCGGCGACTGCCCGTCCGCGTTCGCCGAAGAGAGTGCCTTTGGCAGCGCGGAATCGGCGCGTATGAACTGTCGAAAGGAATCAAATTGCTCCAGGAAAGCATTGTCAATGTTCGGCGGATTGGATTCAAGAACCCGCTTCCCCAGATCCGTGAGCTGCAAAATCCCGCGCCTCGGGCTTGTCAACAGCCCGGCTTTTTTTAGATAGGTACGGGTCCAGCCGACGCGATTGTCAAAGACGGCCTGCCGACCGCTGGGAAGCAGCTCCTGCCGCTCCGCCTCGCTGACGGAAAGCCGAACGGCTATGGCGTCCCGGACTTCCCGGCTTCCGTGCGGCTGCATATCCGCCAAACAGTCCAGAAGTACGCGATACATTTCATCATACTTTGGAATGGCCATCGATTCAACCTGCTTTCCATAAACTGGTGGTAATCGTTTACAATTTGGACGCTGGGGCCCGCCGACCCGGACTGCAAAAAAGGATACAACAGGCCGCACCGGCGCTCAGGTACTTTGGACGAGAAAATTAGACGACGGGGTTCAGATTGCACCGTTTTTTCATTTTCTATTTTACATTTTGTGGTTTTCTTGTCCAGTTTATATTTGAAAAACGGATAACCTGCGAGTCTGCATAAATACAGGATTTCTAACAAAAACACCATTGTTGCCAAAACCTTAGGGGATCAGATAGCTGGGATTTACAAATCAGCAATAATAAATCGGAGCACCCCAAATGACACTCCGCATGGTCGGAGTGGCGATACAGCAACTGCGGTTTCTGTCAAAGGAATCCAAGTCGAAGCCCGGCGCAGCAGGTTCGATTTGGAGAGGAGGAGCAGCGGCATGAGCGCGATCTGACTTTTGTAAAAAGTCGGAGCAAGCGATATAAAGCTTGCTTCGACGTGTAAAGAGGAACAAAAAGATGCCAATCAAATTGGCCGAGCAATAAACAAGAATAACGCTGAACCCAAAATAAATCGGACCAAGCTTCACGCTGGCAAGCGCTGACAAAATAGATATGAACCTTGTTACTGTTGTACCGGCCTAATGCCGAATCTTTGCTCACAGATTGCTCTTAATGAAAAGACCAGTACTTCAAGAAAATCAATATTATATGCTACTTTATTGCTGTTTTTAGATTCGTAAAAATAACGGAACTCTTCAAAAGTTCTTTCTATATCCTTAAAATTAGAAATGAATTGCTCTGAATGAATTATGGTGCGCTTTTTCCTATTAAAGCATTCAATGACAACTGTTTCTATCTGTTGTGCAGTAGACGAATCCAGTTTACAAAATAAGTCACTATAAAGCTTATGACTACCAGGAGAAACTCCCAATAAAGCTTTAAGAAATAGTTCACATGCAAATGCTCCATTCACCATTGCTGGAATCAGCAATGCAAATTTTTCATAGCTTCCGGTTGTCCGCGCCAACATATGTTCATTAAGTAAAATCTTAAACGAATTAGAAAACATTAGTGCCGAATCATATGCCGAAAACCCCTTGGCCATTACACCACCCTAAATGAGTATAGCACAAATCAGAAAACAAGGAAACCGACTTTGTTTTATACAAAATCGGCTTCTTTGACATTTGGAACATCGCAACAGTATAGATGCCGAGACTTCCGGATTTGCACCCAAAACCAAATCGAAGCCCAACGAAGTGGGTTCGATTTGGAAAGGAGGAGCAGCGGCATGAGCGCGCTCTGACTTTTGAAAAAAGTCGGAGCAAGCGATATAAAGCTTGCTCCGACGTGGTGCGGCTGGCGGGATTTGAACCCGCAAGCTTTCGCCGACGGATTTTAAGTCCGTTGTGTATGCCGTTCCACCACAGCCGCACGCAAAGTTTATTCTATCGATTTTTCCCCCCGCTGTCAATGAAGCAAAGGGGCGGCGGCAAGCGGATCGAACGTGCGTAGCAGCCTGCTGCGACGGATGGCGTGCGGCTGGGATGTGTTGAGGGCAGCGTGCGCCGGGGACAGCGCCGGCTGCCTGCATTCGGGGCGTCCCGGAACGCGGGCGGGGGTTGATTTGGCCTTAAAACCGATAGAATTCATCTACATTGACGATGAACACGGTAGCGCCGCCGATGGTGATCTGAATGGGCATGCCGACCGTTTCCATGGGATGCGGAATGCCGGCCGATGGAACGGTGACGGAGTGGCGGCGGCTGGATTTCTCCCGAATCACATCCAACGCGGTCTGCAGGCGGTCGGTCTCGACCCCGATCATGAGCGTCGTGTTTCCGCCGCTCAGGAATCCACCAACGCTGGAGATGCGGGTAACGCTGATGTCGTGCTCGATCAGCGCACGGATTAAGGGCTTGGTATCCTCTTTCTGAACGATTGCAAATACGAGTTTCATATGGAGGACCTCCTGAGATGGGATGGTAACCATATTATACCGGATTTTGCGCCAAACGGCAAGTCTTGCGCGGCGCGGACGTTTGGGACGGCTTCGACGGCCGCCGCGTTTTTTCCGCTTTTGCCGCAGCGCCGTGCGGGCCGGCTGTGATTTTTGGGACTTGTGTCGCATAAAGTACAACAGCTTGGAAGTTGGGGGTTGATGGGGTGCGGATCGTTGTCGTAAAAAAGAGAACGCTGTTGTTGGTGCTCATCGGCGCGCTGGCGTTTGCGGCCGCCATTGCTCTGGTTGCCTGCCTGTCCGACGAAACGTTGTCTTTCACCATGGCGCATATGGAGCAACTGGAGGAGTACGAACTGAACGTGCTGCCCGGCAAAAAGCGCGAGCTGCCGGTTTACAGCGTCGAACGCCCGGATCAGAAAATCGCGCTTACCATCGACGCCGCCTGGGAGGACGACAAGACGGCGTTCATTCTGGAAACGCTCGCAAAATATGACGTCAAGGCGACGTTTTTTCTGTGCGGCGTGTGGGTGGAGGCGTATCCGGAACATGTGAAGGAAATTGCGGCGCAGGGGCATGAGATTGGCAATCACAGCCTGACGCATCCGCACATGAGCAAGCTCACCGCCGCGCAGATTCAGGAGGAGCTCACCCAGCTCGACGACCAGATCGAGGCGCTCACCGGCAAGCGCTGCACGAAGTTCCGGGCCCCGTTCGGCGAGTACAACGACACCGTGATCACGGCTGTGCGGGAGCTTGGGTACGAGGCGATCCAGTGGGATGTGGACACGATTGACTGGAAGAAGGAGCGCAGCGCCGAGACCATCCTCGATACGGTGCTGCCGCGCTTGTCGCCGGGATGTATCATTCTGTGCCACAACAACGGCTACCAGATCGAGCAGTACCTGCCCATGCTCATCGAGCAGGCGCTCGAACAGGGGTATGAGTTCGTTACGGTCGACGAGTTGCTGCTCGAGGGGGAAACAACGATCGACGCCAACGGGCGGCAGAAGCTGATATAGGCTTGCGAAAGCGGGCGGCCTGCTCTATAATACAGGGGAGAAAATGGATGGAGCGGGACCGATTGAACACCAGCGACTTTTTCTACGACCTGCCTTCGGAGCTCATCGCGCAGACGCCTACGGCGGAGCGCGCGGCTTCCCGGCTGCTCGTATACAACCGAAACACGCGGTCGATCACCGACGGCGTGTTTTCTGATATCCTGTCATATTTGCATGCGGGCGACGTGCTCGTGCGCAACACCACGCGTGTGATTCCGGCGCGTCTGCTTGGCACACGCGAGGATACGGGAGGTCACATGGAGTTTCTGCTGCTGCGCCGCCAGCAGGGGGATCGGTGGGAATGCCTTGCAAGGCCGGCGCGCCGCGCACGGCCCGGTCAGGAGTACAGTGTGGGCGATGCGCTGCGCATCCGCGTGCTGGAGGACACCGACGCGGAGGGGGGCAAGCTCGTGGAAATGCTGTACGACGGCATCTTTGAGGAGGTACTCGACCGCGTCGGACAGACGCCGTTGCCGCCGTACATCACCGAGCGGCTGGATGATCCGGAGCGATACCAGACCGTGTATGCGCGCGAACGCGGCTCGGCGGCCGCGCCCACGGCGGGGCTGCACTTTACCGACGCCCTGCTCGACCGGCTGCGTTTGAAGGGCGTGCAAATCGTCGACGTGCTGCTGCACGTCGGGCTCGGCACGTTTCGGCCGGTCAGCGCCGCGCGCGTGGAGGATCATCACATGCACGCCGAGTACTGCGAGGTGACGGCGGTGGCTGCGCGCGCGATCAATGCGGCGCGGGCGGCGGGGGGCCGCATTGTCGCGGTTGGTACGACCTCCGTTCGCACGCTGGAAAGCGCGGCCACGCCGGATGGCATCGTGCATCCCTTTGCCGGGCAGACGAGCATTTTCATCACGCCCGGCTATGCGTTTCGCGCCGTGGACGCGCTGATTACCAATTTCCACCTGCCGGAATCGACGCTGCTCATGCTTGTGTCAGCCTTTGCCGGCCGCGAGGAGATGTTGCGCGCCTACCGGCATGCCGTAGCGCGGCGGTACCGCTTTTTCAGCTTCGGCGACGCCATGTTGATCGAATAGGAGGGCGGCATGGAATCGTTCCGCTTTGAACTCGTCAAAACCTGCCGGCAGTCCGGGGCGCGCCTTGGGCTGCTGCACACGCCGCATGGCACGGTGGAAACGCCGTGTTACATGCCCGTCGGGACGCAGGCCACCGTCAAGGCCATGACCCCGCGGGATCTTGCCGACGTGGGCGCCGGCATCATTCTCGCCAACACGTACCACCTGTATCTTCGGCCCGGTCACCGCCTCGTGGAGGAGGCGGGCGGCCTGCATACGTTTATGCGCTACGAGCGGCCCATGCTCACCGACAGCGGCGGTTTTCAGGTGTTCAGCCTTGCGAAGATGAACGATATCCGCGAGGACGGCGTGGAATTTCGCTCGCACGTGGACGGCAGCCGCCATTTCTTTACGCCCGAAAAGGTCATGGAGATCGAGCAGGCGCTTGGCGCGGATATCGCCATGTGCTTTGACGAGTGCGCTCCCTATCCGAGCGACCATGCCTATACGATGCGGGCGATGGAGCGCACGCACCGCTGGGCGGAGCGTTGCCGGGAGGCGCACACGCGGGCGGACCAGGCGCTGTTCGGCATCGTACAGGGCGGCATGTACCGGGATCTGCGCGTCGAGAGCGCCCGGACGCTGGCCTCCATGGATTTCCCGGGTTATGGGATCGGTGGCCTGAGCGTGGGGGAACCCAAGCCCGTCATGTACAGCATGCTGGAGGAACTGATGCCGTTGCTGCCGGCGGACAAGCCGCGCTATCTGATGGGCGTGGGCAGCGCCGACTGCCTGCTTGAGGGCGTGCTGCGCGGCGTGGACATGTTCGATTGCGTGCTGCAAACCCGCAGCGCCCGCAACGGCCTTGCCCTGACGCGCCGGGGGCGCCTCGTCCTGCGCAACGCCAAGTTCGCGCACGACTTCACCCCCATCGAGGAGGGGTGCGACTGCTATGCCTGCCGCACGGGCTTTACGCGCGCCTATCTGCGTCACCTGTTCAAGGCGGAGGAGATTCTGGCCGCGCAACTGGTTACCATGCACAACCTGCGCTTTTCGCTCCGCCTGATGGAGGATGCGCGGCAGGCCATCCGTGAGGACCGTTTCGGGGATTTTGCGGCGGAACTGCTGGAGGGAGGCGTCTATCCGTATTGAAACGGCTGGAGATCGTCTGCCCGCGGGAGAGGGATACGCTGCTGCTCGGCGAGCGGCTTGGGCGCGCGCTGTTTTGCGGCGCGTTTGTTGCGCTGCACGGCGATCTGGGCGCCGGGAAGACCGTGCTCGTGCGCGGCATGGGACGCGCGCTGGGCGTGCAGGAGGTGACGAGCCCTACGTTCACCGTCGTGCAGGAGTATGACGGCGCGCCGCGCCTGATCCACTTTGACGCCTATCGCCTGTCCGACGCCGACGAGCTGTATGCCATCGGCTTTGACGATTATCTGCGGGAGCCGGCGATTGCCGTGATGGAGTGGGCGGAGCTGGTGGAGCCGGCGCTGCCGCGGGACAGACTTTCCGTGTCCCTCACAGGCGAAGGGGAGGAGCCGCGCCGCGTGACGATCTGCGCCGAGGGCGCAGCCTATGAGGAGGTGCTGGACCGGCTATGATGCTGCTCGCCTTGGAAACGTCCGCCGCCGTGGCGTCCGTGGCGCTGCTAAGCGACGGGAGCGTACTTGACGAACTGGTCTGCGACGCGGGGCGCAAGCATGCCGAAACGGTGCAGCCGGCCGTTGACGCGCTGCTGCGCCGCGCGGGCGTATCGCTCGGCGCGGTGGACGTCTTTGCAGTGGACGTCGGCCCCGGATCGTTTACCGGCGTGCGCATCGGCGTGTGCATGGCCAACGCCTTCGCGCTTTCGTGCGACAGGATGGTAATTCCCGTAGATGCGCTTGCGGCGCTGTATGAGCCGCATCGAGGGGAACCGGGGCTGTTCTGCACGCTCGTGGATGCGCGTAACGGCAACGCCTACGCCGCGCAGTTCCGCGATGGCCGGTGCGTGGAGCCGCCGCGCGCCGTGGAGGTTGCGCCGTATTGCGCCGGCTTGCCCGAGGCGCGCTTTGTGGGCGACGTGCCGGACCTTTGCGACCCGGTCGCCCGGCCGTCCGCAGCATCGGTGGGGCTTGCCGCCTTCGGCCGGACGGCGCAGGCGGCGGCACAGGTCGCCCCGCTGTACCTCCGGCCGTCGCAGGCGGAACGGATGGCGGGGGAGAAACGGCCATGACGGTTACGATACGCCCCATGCGCCGTGCGGATATCGGCCGCGTGTACGAGATCGAATGCGCGTGTTTCCGCACGCCGTGGTCGAAGCTGTCGCTGCTGAGCGAGCTGCGCAACGGCGCGGCGGTCTATCTCGTCGCGGAGGCCGACGGGCGTCTGGTGGGCTACGGCGGCATGTGGATCGTGCTTGACGAGGCGCATGTGACGAACATCGCGGTCGTCGAAGGCTACCGGCGGCGCGGCATCGCCCGCGCGCTGCTGCTGCGGCTGATGGCGCGGGCGCTGGAACGGGGGGCGGAGCGCATGACGCTGGAAGTGCGGGAACACAACCTTGCCGCACAGGCGCTGTATGCGGGATTGGGGTTCTATCAGAACGGTTTTCGGCCGCGCTATTATCCCGATACCGGCGAGGGCGCGCAGCTGCTCTGGAACGACGATCTTGCAAAAACGGTTGCGCAGAACGAGAAAATGTGCTAAATTATCGCATTGTGAACGATGGGAGGTCAAAAAATGGGACTGTATGCAGATTGGCTTGCACGGTGCGAGCAGCCCGGCAGCGAGGCGCAGCGCCAGCAGTATTGGAGCGAATATTTCGCCGCCGAAACGGAGAATTACCGCCGGATTCTTGCCTCCGGGCAGACGGTGTACGAGGGGCCGCTTTCGGAGCTGGCCGCCGCCTTTTCGATGGAACCCGTGGTGTTCTGCGGCTTTCTGGACGGGGCGAATACGAGCTTTGTCGAGCCGCTCGAGCTGGAGACGCTGGAGGAGACGACGCCGCTGCACCTGGAGTTCGATCTTGAAAAGCTGTATTACAACATGCTCGCGGCCAAGGCGGACTGGCTGTTCCACCTGCCGGAGTGGGAGGGACGGCTGAGCGCCGAGCGCCGGCGGGAGATCACGAAGGAGTATCGCACTGCGCAGGTATATGTAAAGGAAAAGACCGTCGGCCGGAATGACCCCTGCCCGTGCGGCAGCGGCAAGAAGTACAAAAAGTGCTGCGGCAGGGGGTAAAAGTTTCCCCCGGCCATTGACAGGATGGGTTCGCTCCTTTATAATACATCCTTGGAACTCTTTGACCTGCGCCTGTAGCTCAGTTGGATAGAGCAACGGCCTTCTAAGCCGTAGGTCCCGGGTTCGAATCCCTGCGGGCGCGCCAAGGCTTCGTGCGCGGCACCTCTGTGGGCGGCCAAAGGGGTGCCGGGCAAGCTGGGATTCAAAGGGGTTCGTCCGTTCTTCCGAGCGGGAAAGCATGGTGGGTATAGCTCAGTTGGTTAGAGTGCCTGGTTGTGGCCCAGGAGGTCGTGGGTTCGAGTCCCACTACTCACCCCACTTGCTTTTTCGGCGTTGGGGTGTAGCCAAGCGGCTAAGGCAACGGACTTTGACTCCGTCATTCGTAGGTTCAAATCCTGCCACCCCAGCCATTTGACCCGTTAGCTCAGTCGGTAGAGCACTTGACTTTTAATCAAGGTGTCCGGAGTTCGAATCTCCGACGGGTCACCAGTCGGTTCGGATGACGGCGTGCGGGCGTGGCGGAATTGGCAGACGCGCCAGATTTAGGTTCTGGTGCCGACAGGCGTATGAGTTCAAGTCTCTTCGCCCGCACCAGCTTCACATGGGCGCCGCCTGCGGGAATAGCTCATTTGGTAGAGCGCAGCCTTGCCAAGGCTGAGGTGGCGGGTTCGAGCCCCGTTTCCCGCTCCATGGTTTGCAGGTATAGTGTAGTGGTAACACATTAGCCTTCCAAGCTGAGATCACGGGTTCGAGTCCCGTTACCTGCTCCAACCGCCCAAACGACCGGCAGCGCGGGATGGCGCATATGCCTCCTTAGCTCAGTTGGCTAGAGCACCTGACTCTTAATCAGGGTGTCCAGGGTTCGAGTCCCTGAGGGGGTACCAAACCATCCGTCCCGGAAGGCACGGCAGACCAAAAGCCCGTATTCTACGGGCTTTTGGTCTGCCTGGGTTCGCCTTGCTTGATGGCGCCTTTCCCCGGCGGCCGGCAAACACCGGCCGGAAGGGTGGACAGGCCGGACGGCGGGCGCCGCGGGGGCGGCGGCAGCCGGCGCCCGGTGCGGGCGGGACGGATGCGAAGGATCGCGGGGGTGCGGACCGGATACGGCTAAAAGGGAGCCGGGCCCGTGGCCAAGAGGAAACAACGCCAAACGGCCTGCGCCAAGCGCCAGGCCGTTTTGCATGTTGCTTTCTGTTAACGGGGCTTTGCCGGGGCGAGGATTTTAACGGGTCGCCGCCGTGCGTTGCGCCAGCTGCCGATAGTGTTGGTACAAGATCCCGAACCGGTAGACATAATTCGGTTTCCAGGGCTTTGCCCTTCCGCAAAAATGCAGGATTGCCGTATGCGCCATGACCCATGGCAAATCGCACAGGCCGCCGCTGCGGAACAGGTAGTTGCTGTAATTGCGGGCATCGTAGTTCCAGAGCACGTCCTCCAGCGGCAGGATTCGGTTGCCATACAGGGCGTTCAAAACGTCCTGGTCGGGCAAAACCAGCTCCATGCGGTGCCGCTCCACATAGCGGAAGAGCGCCGACGGGTCTATTTCATGACGAGCCCGTTCCAGATCGATCAGCAGCACGCCGGAGTTGAAGTAGTCGTGTTCCGTTCCCAGCCGGAGCTGGTTTACGCTGTTGGCCAGTTCCGTTTTCCCGGTATGCGCGGCGGCGGCAAACAGTTTCCCCTGCAAATCGGTTTCCCACAGCGGGCGGATGGGGTTGATCACGAGGATATCCGGGTCCAGATACAGGATTCGTTTGTCGGATTCCGGCAGCAGGTGCGCCGCCAGCAGGCGATAATACATTTCCTTGGGGTATTGCCGCGTGACAGGGGCGTCCCGAAACAGGGAGTCATCCGCCCGAACGTCCGCAAAGGAATAGCCGTATGCGTCGCATTGCTGCCGCACGGTGCCCAGAGCGCCCTGCGGGATCCCGTTGTGAAGCAGGGAAAGCCGGAACGTCTCTCCTGGGTTGTTGATCCATATGGAGGCAAGCATCACCTGCAACTGGGGGATATAGTTTTGATCCAGCGTCGCCAGAAGGGATATCGTGTCCACCGGCACATCCCCCCCCTGTCAGGGCCGTTTTCCCATGCGGCTGAACGCCATCACCACGCCGTCCATCCCCAGCATGAGGAGATAGATGCCGGCGAAGCAGCGGATGGTCGCCATGGTGAGCAGGGGCCGGAAGAACATCAGGAAACCGAGGATCAGGCCGATGATGTTGATGACCAGGGTAAAGTAGTAGATCCCGTTCCCCGCCGCAAACCGGATATGGTTCAGATGGGCGAGGCGGGAGATGCAGTGCGCGATAAACCAGATGGGGAACAGCACCGTCAACACGAGCACCCCCGCCCCGGGATATACCACGAGCATGATGCCGGCCATCACGCTCAGGATCCCGGAGATGAGCGAGAGGATGGGGCCAAAGCCCGTATAGCGTTCCACCTGGATGTACAGGACGATATCGGCCACCCCCATAATTACAGCGGCTAACCCGTAAGCAAAAACCAGACTGCTGAGCGCGAGCTCCGGCTTTACAAAAGCCATAATGCCCAACAGGATGAGCAATATGCCGACGACCAGCTCCAGAAAGCCAAAACCAGAATGCCTTCTCATTGCTTATTCCCTCCTTTCAAAATCTTCATAAACTCGTCGCCGGTGATGGTCTCCTTCTCGTAGAGGAACTGCGCCAGCTCATCCAGCTTTTCCCGGTTGCCCGTCAAAATCTTGATCGCCCTTTCATGCTGCCGCTTGACCAGTCTCACAACCTTTTGGTCGATTTCCCGTTGCGTGGCGGGCGAACAGGCCAGAGAGGTATCCCCTCCCAGATACTGGTTGTTCACCGTCTCCAGCGCCACCATGTCGAACTCGTCGCTCATGCCGTAGCGGGTAATCATGGCGCGGGCCAGCCGGGTCGCCTGTTCGATGTCGTTGGAGGCGCCGGTGGTATAGGTGCCGAAGACGATTTCTTCGGCTGCACGTCCGCCGGTATAGGTGGCGATCTTGTCCTCAATCTCCTCGTGGGTCAGCAGGTTTTTGTCGTCCGTGTCCACCTGCATGGTATAGCCCAGGGCCCCCGAGGTGCGGGGAATGATGGTGATTTTCTGCACCGGGGCGGAATGGTGCTGCAAAGCCGCCACCAGGGCGTGGCCGATCTCATGGTATGCCACAATCTTTTTTTCCCGGTCGGACAGGACGGCGTTCTTCTTTTGATAGCCGGCGATGACGACCTCGATGCTCTCCTCGAGGTCGGCCTGGTTTACAATGGTGCGCCCGTTGCGCACCGCCCGGAGAGCGGCTTCATTGATGATGTTGGCCAGCTCTGCGCCGGAGGCGCCGGCCGCCATGCGGGCGATGGTGTGGAAATCCACGTCCGCCGCCGTCTGGATTTTTTTGGCGTGTACCTTCAGGATGGCCTTCCGGCCCTGCAGGTCCGGCAACTCCACGGGCACCCGGCGGTCAAAGCGCCCCGGCCGGGTAAGGGCGGGGTCCAGCGATTCGGGACGATTGGTAGCGGCCAGGATGATGACGCCGGTATTCTCTTCAAAACCGTCCATCTCCGTCAACAACTGGTTTAGCGTCTGCTCGCGCTCGTCGTTTCCGCCCATACCGCCGGAATTTCGCTTCTGGCCGATGGCGTCGATCTCATCGATGAACACGATACAGGGCGCCTTCTCCTTGGCCTGTCGGAACAGGTCGCGCACCTTGGAAGCACCCATGCCGACAAACATCTCTACAAATTCCGAACCGGAGATGGAGAAGAAGGGCACGTTGGCCTCGCCTGCCACGGCTTTGGCCAGCATCGTCTTGCCCGTGCCCGGAGGGCCAACGAGCAAAATGCCCTTGGGCATGGAGGCGCCGGCCTCGGTGTATTTCTGAGGGTTGTGCAGATAGTCCACGATTTCCGCAAGGCTCTCCTTGGCCTCATCTTCGCCGGCCACATCGGCAAACCTGATGCCCTTGGTGGACTGCACGTATACCTTGGCGTTGCTTTTCCCCATGCCGAAGGACATGGCGTTTTTGCCACCCATCTGGTCCATCAGTTTTTTGTTCATATACTGCCCCAGCCCGACGAAGATGAGGATGGGCAGCACGAAGCTCAGCAGGAAGCTCCAGAACGGGGAGGTCGATTCCTCCATGACGCGTGCGAATTCCGCCCCGGAATCGTGGAGCCGTTCCGTAAGCGTGGGGTCCTCCATCGGCACCGTTTCATAGACGGTTGTTCCCGCCTTGTCGGTAAACAGGATCTGAGAATCCTCGACCTGCACACGGCCGATGTTCCCCTCGTCTATCATGTCCATGAAGGTGCCGTAATCCACCGAGGTCACCTGATTGGCGGTAAGCATCGGGGTGATGAGCATGTTGAACAAAAAAATGATCAACAGCACGATGCAGTAATAGTAGAGCAATGGTCTTTTGGGCGACTTTACTTCTTTCATGTCAGTTCCCTTCCTTTATTTCCAGTTGGGTTTCCTGCGTGGCGATGGCCTCCATCGAGAGCAGCAGCGCGCGGTTTGCCGCCTGGACGGCGAAATCCAGCGCATACTCCGCCAGCAGAATCCTTTTTTCTGCCCCCTCGTTCATGCTGTCGTTGCCGGACACCTGTGTCTGCAAAGCGTCCCAGCCGTGCCGGATGCACGGCTGGATCTCCTCATAGGTGCGGGCGATGGTGGCGACGACCTCGGCGCGAGACAACTGCAGCTTCTTCTGCAGGATCAGCTCGTTTTCCAGGTATTCCTGCTTCAACGATCCGATTTCGCGCCTGAGCTGCGCCCGATCCGCCGTCTCGCTCAACTGGATGCGGCTGATCAGGCGGGCGATCTGTTCCTCCAGCTCGCTGAGTTTTATGGACAGGATTTCGTGTGCCATTTTTAAGACCCTCTTTCACGCTTATTGTATAATGGCCTCGCCTTAATTTTAATTAGCACAATTTCCGTTCTGTATAGACAAAAATCCCGGGGTGTAAAAAATTTTTACACTCCGGGATTTTTGACAAGAAGCCCGTCCTAAATTTGGGGCGGCATTCCCGTTGTCATCAGGTGGTAAACCGTGTGGACGATTTGATCCAGTTGCGCCGTATCCTGATCCGTCCATTCCTGTAGCAGGCCGAAGACGGCAAGGCCGTGATAGCGGGAGATGGTTTTTGCTTCGGCGGCAGTGTATTGCGCATAGTATCCTCTGCGCTCGGCCACCATGTTGAAAAACCGGCAGATATACTGGCGCAGCATCACCTCCAGCTCCGCCCCATGGCTGCTGTCCATCCCGCGCCTGACATAGGGGACGAAATGAATCGCCATGACAAAAAAGCAGCGCAGCCCTTCCTCGGCGTCCCCTTTGGACAGGATCTCCTGCAACATTTGTTCCGCCCGCTTTTCCAGCATCCAGCGGAACAGCTCGCAGATATCCTCGAAGTGATAGTAAAACGCCTGCCGGGTGATGTGGCATTGCTCCACAATGCTTTTTACCGTCAGCTTTTTCACATGCCGGTCGGTCAGGAGCGTCAGTGTGGCTTTCACAATGGTTTCTTTCATATCAGCAGGCATACCCGTTCATCTCCTTTGCTATGTCCGCTATTATACCGTGTTATCCGGACGGAGACAAACGCTGATGCACGATTTGCCGCTCGAAGTGAGCGATTGACGCCTCGCCAAGTCGCGCCATGCCAATACAGCTGCATAAACGAATTATTGCAGAGGCAGGGAAAGCAAGAGGAGGATGAAGTGGCGGCCAACGCGGTGGGACCCGGCTGAACGCATACGCCCAGTCCATGCCGGCGGATAGGGTCGATTATCGGATGCTTGTGCTTTCTCCGGGCGAGGGGATGGCCAGCGGCGGCAGGAATCAAAGAAGGACGTGCCTTGCAGCACGTCCTTTCTGTTGGTGGAGCTTACCGGATTCGAACCGGTGATCTCTACACTGCCAGTGTAGCGCGATAGCCAACTTCGCTAAAGCCCCAAATCGCGTCTCCCTGCGGGCAAGGCCGTACATATCGACTCAAACGCAAATGTTATTATAGAGTATCGTCGGCAATTTGTAAAGATTTTTTTCTTCATTCGGCCGGAGAAGGCGGGGAATTGCCCGGGTTGGTACAAATGTATGAATTTTTTTGGGAATTTCACACAACGCCCGGCGAGTATGGTATACTACGCAAGTGTAGGCCGCCGGATCATATGGCCGCTTTGTCCGTATGGAGAAGGTGGGAAAAGGAGTTTTGTTGATGCCTGATTTTCGCGGCTTTTTTTCCAAATTGCGAAAAAAGCTTGTAAAAGAAGAAACGTCCACCGCACTCTCGCCGGAGGTTCGACCGGCAGGCAGGCAGCCGTTGTTCCTGAACCGGCGGCCCAGGCAGCCCTTCGCGCTGGCGGTGCTGTTTACGACGTTGAAGCTGCTTGTTTTTGCGTTCGTCGTCATCTGTTTTGCCGGGCTGGGCGTTGCGGTCGGCATCGGCAAGGCGTATATCGAAACGGCGCCGGAGATCGACGTGGCGCAGCTCACCATCTCCGATCGCACGTCCTTCCTGTATGATAAGGACGGCAAACTCATTACGTCAATCGCGGACGTGGAGTACCGCGACTGGACGGATATCGAGGACATCCCGGATATGCTCAAGAACGCGTTTATCGCGGTGGAGGACGTCCGGTTTTACAAGCATTCGGGCGTGGACTTCAAGCGCCTGTTTTCCGCCGCGCTTGAGATTCTCGGCAATACGAATTCCTCCGGCGGCAGCACCATTACGCAGCAGCTGATCAAGAACAAGATCCTCGGCACGCAGCGCAACTACAAGCGCAAGATCCAGGAGGCGTATTTGGCGCTGCAGCTTGAGAAGATGATCAGCAAGGACGATATCCTGGAGGCATACCTCAACGATATCTACCTGGGCGAATCGAACTACGGCGTCAAGACCGCCGCGATGGACTATTTCGGCAAGGAGCTGTCCGAACTGACCATCCGCGAATGCGCGATGCTCGCCGGCATGAACCAGAGCCCGTACAACTATAACCCGCGCCGGAACATGTACGTGCGCGACATGATGGAGATTACCGATAATCGTACCGACCTCGTGCTCGGGCGCATGTATCAGGCCGGCTACATCAACAGCGAGCAATACGAGGCCGCCCTCGTGGAGGAGGTTTATATCCTCGAGGAGAGCGAGCAGAAGCAGATGTACGACATGGCGTATTTTGTCGAGTACGCCATTTACGACGTGGTCACGCATCTGCTGGATCAGCGCGGGCTGGCCAATACCAAGGAGAACCGCGACGCCGTGGAGAACGAGCTGCGCACGGGCGGCTACCACATCTATACCACGGTCGATCCGGACATACAGAACACCGTGCAGGATACCCTGGCGAACTGGGACGGCTATCCCACGCTGGCGGACAGCAGCAAGGGCGTCGTGGAGGAAACCATGGCCGACGGCGCGGTGATTACGACCGTGCAACCGCAGGCTGCCGCCGTGGTGATCGACTACCATACCGGCGAACTGCGCGCCGTGGTCGGCGGGCGCGAGGAACCGCAGATCCGGCGCGGACAGAACCGCGCCTACCAGAGCTATACGGAGGTCGGCTCGGCCATCAAACCGTTGTCGGTCTATGGGCCGGCGCTTGATCTGGGCGTCTCCCCGGCGACCATCGTGGCGAATATGGACGGCAGGATCGAGGGCTGGGATACGCCGACGGGGTATCCGTCCGGCGGACTCAAGAGCCGCTACGGTCCGGTCACCGTTCGGCGGGGCATCATGTCGTCGCTCAATGTTGTCGCGGCGCGCGTGCTCATGCAGTATGTGGGTGTGGACGTGGCCGCCGATTACCTGCTTCAGCTCGGCGCAACCGAGAGCAAGATCAACCGCGACGGTTCCGGCCTGGCGCTGGGCACCTCCGGCCTGACGCCCATCCAGATGGCCGCCGCCTACGGCACCATCGCTTCCGGCGGCGTCTACCGGGAACCGCTTTCCTTCACCAAGGTGATCGATTCCGACGGCAACGTGATTCTCGACGCCGATGTCGTGCGAGATACGCATCGCGTCTATCAGGAGTCCACCGCGTATTTGCTCGTAGACATGCTGACCGACGCCGTGCAATCCGGCACCGGCACCAAGGCGAAGATCGACGGCATGACCGTCGCCGGCAAGACGGGCACCAACTCGGATTATGCGAGCGTGTATTTTGCGGGCATGACGCCTTACTATGCCGCGACCGTCTGGATCGGGCACGATTACCCGGCCAACAAGCTCAAGGAGGGCGCCGACGGCGGCACCTATGCGGCGCCGCTCTGGAAGGCGTTCATGGAAAAGATCCACGAATCGCTGGAGGACAAGGAGATCATTGACGTGGACCCCGCTTCGCTTGGCCTGGTCAAGTGTACGGTCTGCTCGGTATCCGGCCTGCTGGCCACGGAGGCCTGTAACGACGACGAGGATCACAAGCCCGTAACGGACTGGTTCGTTTCCGCGAACCGGCCGACGCAGTATTGCGACATGCATGTGACGGTGTCCGTGTGTACGGAATCCAATGCCGTTGCGACGCCGTTCTGCCCGGAGGAATCCGTCCAGACCCAGAGCCTGATCCTCGTGCGGCCCGGCTCGCAGTTCTATGATTTTGAGGACGAGTACCTTTTCAAGGGCCTGCCGAGCGCCGTTCGCACCGACCTCAGCACCGAGGCGTATCTGGCGTCGCTGCCCACCTGCACCGTCCATTCGGAGAGCTCGCTGGGGATCTTTGAACTCAAGACGCGCGCCGAGCAGCTCATTTCGGAGGTGCTCGGGTATCTGGCGGATGCGACGGGCCTTGACGAGGCTTCGCGCACCCTGCTCAACAACGATATCGCCGCGCTGCAGACGGCGCTCACCGGTTATGATTTTGCCCAGATCGAGCCGCTGCTCAACACCCTTTCGAGCGACTTTGCCCGCATCCAGGGCGGCGGTACTGGCGACGATGATGGCGCCGGTGGCGATACCGGCGACGATGATGGCGCTGGCGGGGATGCCGGCGGCGATGATAGCGCCGGCGGGGATACCGGCGGCGAGCCGCAACCGGTGGCATGAGCGGCGCCGCGCTGTTGCAGCAACGGTATGCGGCGGAGCGGGAGCGGCTGCTTGCGCGCGCGGCGGACGACGCGCCTGCGGGCGAATACGCAAGCCCCGTGTTCGGGGAAGGCGCGGCGCAGCCGACCGTGATGTTTGTCGGCGAGGCCCCGGGCGCGGAAGAGACGCGCTTGGGACGGCCTTTCGTCGGAAGGGCGGGCAGGCAGCTCGACGCGCTGCTGCTCTCGGCGGCGATCGATCGCAGCGCCGCCTATGTGACCAACGTTGTCAAATATCGTCCCGTCGTGCGCGGCGCGCACGGCGCGCGCAATCGCACGCCCGGCCGTGCAGAGGTTACTGACGCGCTGCCGCTGCTCCTTGTGGAAATTCAGACGCTCGTACCGCAGGTGATCGTGACGCTCGGCAACGTGCCGCTCGGCGCGCTGCTGGCGCTGGCCGATGCGGCGCCGGGTTCCATCGGTTCGCTGCACGGCAGGCCGATACCCCTGCGCCTTGACGGCGCCGTTCGTACGCTGTTCCCGCTCTACCACCCGGCAAGCGCCATCTACAACCGGTCGCTGCTGCCGGTGCTAGAGGCGGACGTGCGCGCACTTGGTGAACATTTGGTGAAACGGGTCGGAACTTGCGGCGCCGGCCATAAAACTATGATATAATCGGAGACACAATCAAAGTCACGATTTGACGTTTGAAACCAGTCCGGGAGGAGAACAGGAACATGGCACAGAAGATTTTAATTGCAGACGACGATCAGATCGTCCACGAGGCGCTTGGCATCTATCTTAAGGCGGAGGGCTTTGAACCCGTGGATGCGTTCGATGGGGAGGAAGCGCTCGCCGCGATCACGCCGGAGATCGTACTCTGCGTGCTCGACATCATGATGCCCAAAATGTCCGGCATTGAGGTTTGCCGCGAAATCCGGAAGAATTCGCAGTTGCCGATCCTCATGCTGACGGCCAAGGGAGAGGAGATCGACCGGATCGTGGGGCTGGAACTGGGGGCGGACGATTATATCGTCAAGCCGTTCAGCCCGCGCGAGGTGGTCGCCCGCATCAAGGCGGTGCTGCGGCGCACGAGCGAACAGCCCAAGAGCGACAACAGCGTCATCAACTATAACGGCCTGACCATCGACCTCAAGAGCTATACCGTCACGCTGCGCGGCGAGCCGGTCATCTGCACGCCCAAGGAGATCGAAATTCTGTATATGCTTGCGTCCAACCCGGGGCAGGTGTTTACGCGCGAGCAGCTCCTTTCCCGCGTTTGGGGGTACGATTTTGCAGGCGAGACCCGCACGGTCGATACGCACATCAAGCGCATCCGTGCAAAGCTCGACTCCACGGGCCTTGGCTGGAGCATCAAAACGATTTACGGCGTGGGCTATAAGTTCGAGGTCGAATGAACCCGATCCGCAGCGTCTTTTTCTGGCGCGTACTGATCATTCTCATCATTGCGCTGCTGCTGGCGAACGTGGTAGCTTTGGGGGCCTATTCGTATATTGGCCGGAATACGTACCTCTCCATCGAGATGGACAATCTCGAACCGGAGGCCGAGATCACCAGACAGATCTATGAGGAGTACAAAAACGGGAACCTATCCGAGGACGGGTTTTCGCGCCTGATCGACAAGCAGACCATCGCCAGCCAGTCGGCCGTGCTCATAGCGGACGAGCTGGGCAAGACGCTCATCGCCAGCTACATCGGCAGCGACGTGGAGGTGGCGGATTTCGGCGCGTACTTTGACGCGGAAAAGCAGCACGTGCTGCGCGGCCAGACGGTCAAGAGCGATAATCTCGTGCTGCTGAACGGGGAATCGGCTATCAGCGTGGGCGTGCCCATCCGGGATCAGAGCGGCAACGTAACCGGCGGCATATTCATCATCAAACAGACCAAGCGCATCCAGTCCGCCTATTCGCGCCTGAACGATGTGCTCGCGCTGACGATCCTGATCGTGTTTCCGCTCATCATGGTGCTTGCTGCGTACAGCACCAACCGCGTTTCCCGCCCGCTCAGCGCGATGGCGAACGTTGCCATCGCCATGTCGAAGGGCGATTTTGACGTGCGCGCGGACGAGACGGCCGTGGGCGAGGTGGGCATTCTGGCGCGGGCGCTCAACACGCTCTGTGAGAATCTTTCGCAGACGATCTATCAGCTGCGCAGCGAAAAACGGCAGCTCAACCACATCCTGTCCAGCTTCAGCGACGGCGTCGCCGCCGTGGACAGCATTGGTTGCCTGACACATTATAACCCCGCCCTCAAAAACATGTTTGGAGCGGTCGAGGTCAACACACCGATGGATCTGGTGCCGGACGAGGCCGTTTGGCGGGTGTTCCATGACGTGTTCAATACCCGCGAGGCGCAGACGATGCACTATGAGATGCCGGGCGACCGCAAGCTCTGGATCTCCATCGTTCCGGTCATCAGCGAGGAGGGCGTTTGCACGGGCGTGGTCGGGCTGTTTAAGGACGTGACGGAGTTTGAACGGCTGGAGCAGACGAGGCGGGACTATGTGGCCAACGTCAGCCACGAGCTGCGCACGCCGTTGACCGCCGTGCGCGGCCTGCTTGAGCCGTTGGCCGACGGCATGATCAAGGACGAGGAAACGCGGCAGCGATACTATCAGGTCATGCTGCACGAGGTTTTGCGCCTTTCGCGCCTCATCACGGATCTGCTGCAGCTTTCCCGCCTGCAATCCGGCACCGAATATATGGAGGTGGCGGCGGTTGATGTGTCCGAGCTGCTCGCGGAGATCCACGAGAACTATCTGCACGAAGCCAACCAGCGCGGCATCCGGCTGATACTCGACGCGGACAACCTGCCCTACGCCATGACCGACCGCGACAGGATCGAACAGATCCTCGTCATTCTGATCGACAACGCCATGCGCTATACGCCCAAGGGCGGCTCCATCACGCTCTCCGCCACGGCCGGCGAGCTCATCATCGTGTCCGTATCCGATACCGGCTGCGGCATCGCCGCCGCAGACCTGCCGCATCTGTTCGAGCGGTTCTACAAGGTGGACAAATCCCGCAAGGAGGGCGGCACAGGACTCGGCCTGTCCATTGCCAAACAGATCATCGACAAGCTTGGCGAGCGCATCTATGTGGAGAGCACCGTGGGCGAAGGCACGAGCTTCCACTTTACGCTCAAGCGCTATGTCAGCAACGCCATCGCCCTTGGCCCGAGCTCGTCGAACGTCATCTATTCCAACGATGAAACGCCTGCTTCCGGGGAGCGGGCCGATTCCGAGGATGCGCCCTACGAGGTCATTTCCCCACGCCACACCCGGGGCCGCGGGGCGCGCCGCAAACAGCAGTAGCGGAGCCGCCGGCGGGGCGGAAGGGCCTTTTCGGCCTGTTTTCGTGCCGGTCTGGCAGGCTCCCGTATGTTTGGCCCCCTTTTCGCATATGCTGTGACAGGCACTTGCGGGGAGGGGGGTCTTTATGGAGTACAGGCGGCGCAGGCGGCGGCCGAACGCCGGGCGGCAGCGCAACACGCTGCTCGGCGCGGCCATCTGTATTCTGCTCGTATCGGCGGCGGTGGTCTACCTTGTGGGGATATCGGATGCCGGCACTTGGCTGGCCGAACACGTGGTGGCGCCCGTGTTCCGCACGCTTGGCGTCGGCGGGACTGCGGAGGAAGGGACGGATGCGCAGGAGAGCGCGGCCGGGCAGACCGGGGCGCGGCTGCTCGAGCTGCCGGAACTGCGGTGTTATGCGCTGCAGATGGGCGTATACGCCTCGGAAACGAACGCCGAAAAGCAGGCCGTGGAGCTGCAATCCGTCGGCGCCGGCGGCTATATCCTTCAGGAGGAGGACCGTTATCGCGTGCTGGCCGCCGCATACGCGACGGAGGACGATCTGCAACAGGTGCGCAGCCAGCTTTCCGACGAGGGCCTTGACAGCGCAGGCCATGTGATTGCTTCGCTGCCGTGCCGGCTTGTCGTGACCGGAACGGAGTCCCAGGTCGAGACGCTTTCCGCCGTGCTCGACGGCCTGGTTGGCCTGCAGGGGCAACTGACGGAGCTGGCCATCGAATTCGACCGGGAACAGCTGGCCGTCGAGGCCGGCAAGAGCAGTCTGGCGGCGCTCGTGCGGACGGTGGAGGGGTATCTGGCGGACGTTGCCGCCGTATCGACCGAGCAGCCGGTGCTGGCCTGCCTGTCGGACTGTTGCCGGTCGATCCTCGCGCAGTTTGAAAAGGCCGACGCCCTGCCGGAGGATGACAGGGCCGCCTTTACGGCCTATCTCAAGTATACCTGCATCCACTGCGCCGAAGCATATTGTGATTTCTGCGATACGGTGGCGGCGCTCGGCGGGACGGACAGCGCATAATTTTGGACAAAATAAGGACAATTGTGGCATGGCAAAGCGCATGATTTACATGCGCTTTTTGCTGCATTATAATAAGTCGTGTAAACAAAGGAGGAGGGAACGCCATGGCAAAAACACCGCACATCCTGATCTGTGACGACCAGCCGATCATCCACGAGACGCTCGGCGTGTATCTCGACAACGAGGGCTTCCGCCATTCCTCCGCCTTCGACGGCAATCAGGCGCTGCAGATGGCGCAGACGGAATCGCCGGATCTGATTCTGCTCGACGTGATGATGCCCGGCATGACGGGGACGGACGTGTGCCGTGAGATCCGAAAGATCAGCGCCGTGCCGATCATCATGCTCACGGCCAAGGGCGAGGAGATTGATCGCGTGCTGGGGTTGGAATTTGGGGCGGATGATTATCTCGTCAAGCCGTTTTCCGCACGCGAGCTGATCGCGCGCATCAAGGCGGTGTTGCGCCGCTCCAATGCGGCGCCGGTGCAGGAGGAGGGGCAGACCGTCCGGCTGGACGATCTGGAGATCAGCCTTTCCAATTACGAGGTGCGCATCGGCGGCAAACCGGTTGAGTTTACGCCGAAGGAGGTTGAGATCCTGTATCTGCTCGCGTCGCATCCCGGCCGCGTGTTTGACCGCGAGCAGATTCTTTCAAAGGTGTGGGGCTATGATTACTTCGGCGATACGCGCGCCGTGGACACGCAGATCAAGCGCATTCGCCAGAAGATGCCGGCGGATTGCCGCTGGGGTGTGCGCACGGTGTATGGCGTTGGATATAAGTTTGGCTTGACGGAATGAAGAAAGGCTCATTTTTTCGAAAACTGCTGCTGTATCTGCTGTGCGCCTGCCTGCTGACGGCGGCGCTGACCGGCGTGCTTGCGGGCATGACGTCCGTGCATATTCTGACGGACCGCATTGCCCAGGAGCTCACTTCGCGCGCCGTTTCGCTCTCCGCGCTGTGTACGCAGTTTATCGACGGGAACGTCGTGTTCGACATGTTTTACGGCTTCCTTGCATCCGAGCTGCGCGGGGCGCACGTCTATGTCTATGACGCGCAGGGCTCGCTGCTGCTCTGGTCGAGGGAGGATGCTTCTCAGGACCCGGGAAGCACGTATTCCGCGCTTGTGGCACGGGTGCTCGCCGGCGATGGCGATAGCGTGACCAGCGTCAACTGGCACCGTGGGATGATCGCCGTGGGCGCGCCGGTGTACGATAACCTGAAACGGATCAATGGCGCCGTGGTGCTCGCCAAGCCGGCGCATGACGTGCGCGAGGCGGTGTGGCAGCTCATCGCCGCGGTGCTGGCGAGCATCGTCATCTCGGCGGCAATCATGCTGTTGCCGGCATTTTTCGGTTCCCGTCGCATTGCCGCCCCCATCCGGCAGATGACCGGCATTGCGCTGCGCATGGCGGGAGGGGATTTTTCGGCGCGTGCGGACCAAAGCTCCCGCGGTGAAATCGGGATGCTGGGCGGCGCGCTCAACCATCTGGCGGGCGAACTTTCCGCAACGATCTCCAACCTGTTGCTGGCGCGCGAGCGGTTGGCCTCGATCCTCACCGGCATCGGCGACGGCGTGATCGCACTCGATGCGGATTTGACGACCGTCTCTTTCTGCAACCCTGCGGCAACCAGGCTTTTGCGCGCGCCGGACGGTTCCAGCCGGCTTTCCAGCTTTGTCGAGGCGTTTCGGGATACGTTCCAGAACGCGCTTGTATCGGATACGGCGGTCGAAGCGCACTGGAAGATCGGCGAGCAGGAACTGTTGCTGACGTGCTCCCGCTCGCAGAGCGAGGCGGCCGGCGCGCCGGACGTGGTCGTGCTGCTGCGCGATGTTACGGCGGCCGAGCGGCTGGAGCAGACGCGGCGGGACTATGTGGCAAACGTCAGCCACGAGCTGCGCACGCCGATTGCCTCCATCCGCAGCCTTGCAGAGGCGTTGGACGACGGGCTCGTCCGTACCGATGAGGATCGGGCCCGCTACTATGGCTACATCCTGCGCGAATCGCTACGCCTTTCCCGCCTGATTGACGACCTGCTGGAGCTGTCACGCCTGCAATCGGGAACGGTAGCGCTCGAACGCAGCCCGTTCGATCTCAATGCGCTCATGCAGGAGGTGGCCGAGCGCATGCGCATAACCGCCTCATACAGCGGCATCGACCTGCAGTATACGCCCGCCGATCTGCCGCCGTGCCTGTCGAACCGCGACCGCGTCGAGCAGGTGCTTGTCGCGCTCGTGGACAACGCGATCAAATATGCAAGCGACGACGGCACCGTGCGGCTGTGCTGCCGCGCGCAGGAGGGGTGTTTGCGCGTCGAAGTGCGCAACAGCGGCCATATTGACGAGGCGGATCTGCCGCATCTGTTCGAACGCTTCTACAAGGCTGATCGGTCGCACACGGGGCAGGGGACCGGGCTGGGGCTTGCCATTGCGCGCGAGGTGCTGCTGCGCCTGGACGGCACCATAGAGGCGTATAACGACGGCGGCTTTGCGGTGTTTGCCTTTACCGTGCCGTGCGTGCCGGACGCATCGCCGGACGGCGCGCCGGAAACATGACCCGTTGCCCCTGCCCGGAGCCTGGTTTTGGCGCCATGCCGGCCCTCAAGCCGGGGAAACAACAGGAGGAGACCACATTGAAAAAGGTTTGGCAGGAGTTCAAACAGTTCGCATTTCGGGGCAACGTGCTCGATATGGCCGTCGGCGTGATGATTGCTTCGGCGTTCGGGAAAATCGTGACCTCCGTGGTCAACGACCTCTTCATGCCGCTGATCGGCTGTTTGATGGGCGGCGTCGCGTTTGAGAACCTGTTCGTGGTGCTTGATGGCGGCGCGCACTATGCCACGCTGCAGGAAGCGCAGGAGGCCGGGGCGGCGGTATTCGCCTACGGGAGTTTTCTGTCCGTTGTCGTCGATTTTCTGATCCTTGCGGCGTGTATCTTTCTGCTGCTCAAGGTCATCGCCAAGCTCAATTTCCGCAGGAAGGAGCCGGAGGCGGTGCCAAAGCCGCGCCTGTGCCCGTATTGCCGCATGGAGATCGCGGCGGACGCCACGCGCTGCCCGCATTGCACGTCGCAACTTGCGGCGGATGCCGGCGACGGGATGTGCGCCGCGGCCGCGGACGGACGTGCAGCCCGGCTGAACGCCGGCGCCGGTGCGGGGACTGGGGATTAACGGGAGGTGGATGAAATGCGCTGCAGTTGTCAGCGGTGCGGGGCCTATATGGTGCAGGATGAACGCGGGCTGGAGAGCCGTTGCATCTGTCCGCAGTGCTTTGCGACCTGTTCGGCCTGCATGGGTACGCGGCAGCAGCCGGAGCACCGCGAGGGTCTCGAGCTGATCGCCTATCTGCGCGCACGGTACGACGCGCAACTTGCCGGTGCGGAGGACCCGCCGCAGCACGGCGCGCCCGACGGGCGCGACGAGGATGCGGATTGATGCAACGCCCGGGAGAAATGACCAGATGGCAGATGCGGGACGCCGGTTGGCGTCCCGCACTTGTTTTTGGAAAAAACGGCGGCTATTCCCGCCAGACCTCCGGCGCCGCGTCGCTCGGCATGCGCCAGTCGCCGCGAGGGGAAAGGGAGACGTTGCCCACGCGAGGACCATCCGGCATACAGGAGCGCTTGAACTGCTGGCCAAAGAAGCGCCGGTAGAACGTATCCAGCCAATGCGCGATGGTCGCCCCGTCATATTCCCCGGCAAAGGCGTATTCGGCGAGGCGCTGGATCTTGTCGCGGGTTTCGCCGCGACGGACGGCGTGATACAGGAAGAAGTCGTGCAGCGCATAAGGCCCGACTGCGTCCTCCGTGCGCTGCGCGGTCGCTCCGTCGGCGGCGGGCAGCAGCTCGGGACTGATCGGGGTGTCGAGGATATCCAGCAGCACATCGCCAAGCGCGCCGCCGGCACGCCGCGCGAGGATGGAAAGCATGTCGCGCATGAGCGTCTTGGGCACGCCGCTGTTGACGTCGTACATGGAGATATGGTCGCCGCTGAATGTACACCAGCCCAGCGCGATCTCGGACAGATCGCCCGTACCGACGACGAGACCGCCCTCCATGTTCGCAAGGTCCATCAGGACCTGCGTGCGCTCCCGCGCCTGCGCGTTTTCAAACGTTACGTCCGCCACGTCTGACGGGTGGCCGATGTCCGCCAGGTGCTGCGTGACCGCGGCGGTGATATCCACCGTGCGGCAGGGGATGCCCAGCGCGTCGCAAAGCTTTTCCGCATTGCTGCGGGTGCGCTTTGTAGTGCCAAAGCACGGCATGGTTACGGCCAGCACGTCCGTGGCCGGACGGTTGAGCAGCGCGAGCGCCCGCACGGAAACGAGCAGCGCCAGCGAGGAATCCAGGCCGCCGGATACGCCGATGACGGCGCGCCGTGCGCCGGTGTGCGCAAGGCGTTTTTTCAACCCGTGCGCCTGAATGGCCAGCACCTCGTCGCATCTGCGCTCCCGTTCTGCGGCGGTATCCGCCACAAACGGCGTACGCCAGTAGGTGCGCGTCAGGACCGTGTCGCGCAGCGGCATTGGGAAGGGAATGCGCCGGTACAGATCCAACGGCTCCGCTTCGCGCGCATGGCGGCGTCGCTCGCGGGAGAGAAACTGCAGATCGAGTTCCGTGACGGCATAGCCCTCGCCGAAGGGCGGCGCCTCCGCCAGCATGGCGCCGTTTTCGCAGATCATGTCGTGGCCGGAAAAGACGACGTCCGTCGTGCTCTCGCCCTCGCCGGCGCTGCAAAACAGGTAGCCGCAGGCGAGCCGGGCGCTCTGCACCTGCACGAGCTTGCGGCGGTAGTCCGGTTTGGCGACCGCCTCGTCGCTTGCGCTGAGATTGGCGATGACCGTCGCGCCGTGGAGCGAAAGCGCCGTCGAGGGCGGCGCCGGGGCCCAGAGATCCTCGCACAGTTCCACGCCGAGCGTAAACGCCGGCATGTCCGCGCAACAGAACAGCAGGCGGCTGCCGAACGGCACGCGCTGGCCGAGCACCTCGATGTCGCAGACGTCCTCCGGCGCGGGCGCAAACAGGCGCTTTTCGTAAAACTCCCCATAGTTGGGCAGGAACGTTTTGGGTACGATACCCAGCAGCTTCCCGTCGTGCATGACGGCGGCACAGTTGTACAGACTGTGGCGCGCCACGAGCGGTACGCCGACGAGCACGAGCATGTCCCGCCCGCGCGTGGCCTGCAGGACCTGCCGCAATGCTTCGAGCGCGGCATTTTGCAGCGCATCCTGCAGAAACAGGTCGCCGCAGGTATAGCCCGTCGTGCAGAGCTCCGGCGTGGCCAGCAGCATGACGTTGTCGCGCCCGGCCCTTTCGATGAGCGCGATGATCTGGCGCGCGTTGTGCCGGCAGTCGGCCACGCGCACCTCCGGCGTGGCGACCGCCACCTTCAGAAACCCGTGTCGCATCGTTTCCTCCGCCCCGTGCCGCCAACAAACGGACGCTGCACGGCAAAATCCAATCTATAATACATAATATTTTATGCCCTTTTCCGGGTTCCGTCAATGCGACGCGGGCGCAACCGAAAACTGGAATGAAAAAAATCGATGAAATTTTGCGAAGAGGGTTTGGCGAAAATGAATCATATGCTATAATACAATCAGCAATCAAGGAGACGGAAAATATGGGAACGACGATCCGCCATCTCGGCCAAATGCAGATCGAACAGCAGGAGCTGGACGAAGCCGGGCGCCGCGCGCAGGAGGAGATCAATGCGCTCGCCCTGCAGGAATATGAACTGACCGGTTCGCTTTCGAGCAAGCGCCTGTGCGAGGCCGTTGCGGAATACGAAAGAACGATCGAGGCGCACGTGTTGCCGGAGAAGTAGCGGGTGCGCGCGGCTGTTCCGCCTGGTTGACTTTGGGGGTTATGGAAAGGAAACAAGCCATTGTCGTACGATGACGTCATAAAAGCTGTCCTGAGCGGCTTTTCGCAGTTTCAGTGGTATGATCTCATCGACATCATCATCATCTGCTTCCTGCTGTATAAGCTGATCATATGGACGAAGGAAACCCAGGCCTACGAGGTGCTCAAGGGCATTGCGGTGCTGTTTTTGTGCTCCGTCGCGAGTCAGCTGCTGCAGCTCAACACCCTGAGCTGGGTGCTGGACTCCTTCCTGAAGTCCGGTACGATCATCATCGTGATCGTCATCCTGTTCCAGCCCGAGATCCGCCGCATGCTGGAGCGGCTGGGGCGCAGCGGCAAGCGCCTTGGCACGCTGTTCGACGAGACGACGATCGAGTCGGAGGCGCTGGTGCGCGACGTGCAGCGGGCCATCCTCTCCATGTCCCGCCGGCGCGTGGGGATGCTCGTAGTCGTAGAGCAGCGTACGGCGCTGGGCGACATCATCAATACCGGCACGCTGGTGGACGCCGTGATCTCCGGCGCGCTGCTGGAGAACATCTTTGAACCGAACACGCCTCTGCACGACGGGGCCGTGATCGTGCGCGGCACGCGCATCGTTGCGGCGGGTTGTTTCCTGCCATTGTCGGAGGATCTGAACCTTGCGCGCGAACTTGGCACCCGCCACCGCGCGGCGCTCGGCGTTTCCACGGTGTCGGACAGCGTAACCATCGTCGTATCGGAGGAGACGGGGGCGATTTCCGTTGCGCGCGATGGGAAGCTCGTGCGCTATATCGACGCAAAGGCCCTGCAGGATCTGCTCGAAAGCGTATTCCTGCAAAAGGCAAACACCCCGTTCCACTGGGCCAAACGGAGGGAAAAGCATGAAAAGCGGTGATTTCCACAGCATCTGGAAGCGCGTTTGGGCGGCGCTGAAGGGTTTTTGCACTAAGAATGCGGCGATCAAGGTCGTGGCGCTGCTGTTCGCCATTCTGCTGTGGGGCTATGTCCTGACCGACCAGAATCCGTCCCGCACCAAGACGGTGGCAAACGTACCGACGAGCTTTGAAGGGGAGGCGGAGCTGCTCGCGCAGGGCCTGTGCGTGCGCGGCGACCGCGCCGCCATCTTGAGCGATGTGACCGTGCAGGTGCGCACGCAGATTGCCTATTATGCCTCCCTGACGGCCAACCAGATTTCCGCCACCATCAGCCTGCGCAACATCAGCGAGGCGCGCACCTATGAGCTGCCGGTCAACGCCACCGTATCGGGCGGCTATGGCGTGGTGCAGTCGGTCACCCCCGGCACTGTTTCCGTGGAGATCGATACCCGCCTGACAAAGACCATCCCGGTAACGACCGTATATACCGGCACCCTGCCGGACGGATACTGGGCCGATATGAGCGCCAGCTCCGTCACGACCCGCGTCGATGTGGAGGGGCCCAAGACCGACATCGAGCGCATCAAGCGCGCCGAGTGCGTGGTGGATCTGAGCGACTGCACCTCCACCATTTACAGCACCTATGACATCATTCTCTATGACGAGAACGACGAAGTGATCAGCCCCGACATCCTGATCGGGACGGTCCCGACCTCCACCGTGCGCATCCCCATCTATCCGGTCAAGACCGTGCCGGTGAACGTGAAGGGGTCGCTCGAGGGCCTGGACAATCTGGCGGCCAACCACGAGCTCTTCTCTGCGACGGCGACGCCGCAGACCGTGCGGCTGGTGGGCCAGCAGTCGGTGCTCGACGAGATCGACAGCGTTTTGATCAAGAGCATCAACGTCAGCGGCATGAGCGAGCCGGAGACCTTCGTCGGCGAGATCATCGTCCCGGAAAACACCCGCCTTGCCGAGGGCGACGGCACCGTGAGCGTCAGCCTTGACATCCGCGAGAGCACGGACGAGCAGATATTCGAACAGTTGGTGATCGAGGTGGAGAACCTTGCGGACGGGCTGGAGGCCGAGCTGGAGTTTGAAACGGTGGACCTGCGTGTGTCGGGCCGCATCAGCCTCGTCAGCGTGCTCAAGCGCAGCGATGCGCATGTGCTCGTCGATGTGATGAATCTTTCCGCCGGCGAGTACTATCTCGATCTGTTCCCCTTCGTGCGCGACGAGGACGCCACCGTGGAGTTGACGACGGAGATGACCCGCAACGGCGAATCGGTCTCGACCGTCAAAGTCATCCTGCGCGAGCGCGCCGGCTGAGCCTCGCGCCAGCCTGAGCGGCCGGCCTTGCGCCGATCTTCACCATCTGCGGGGCAACGCAACCGTTTGCCCCGCATTTTTAACGCATCCGTCCCGCCGCCGTTGCTGCGACGGGACACCGGAGGTGACGGGATTTTGCTCATATTGAACGACCTGCGCGCGCCGATCGGCGCGGAGGATTCGGAGCTGCCGCTCCTTGCGGCGCAGGCGCTGCATGTGGGGGCGGGCGAGGTGCGCGCGGTGCGCATCCTGCGCAAATCGCTGGATGCGCGCAAAAAGCAGGACATCCATTTCCGGCTGCATCTTGCTGTGCGCCTCGAACCGGCGCTCGAGGCGGCGCTGCTGCGCCGCGGCGACGCGCGCGTCGCGCCGTATCCGGAGCCGGCCGACGAGCCGTTGCCAATGGGGAGCGAACGGCCGGGCGGGCGGATCATCGTGGCGGGGCTGGGACCGGCCGGGCTGTTCGCCGCATGGACGCTGGCCCGTTACGGCTATCGCCCGCTTGTGATCGAGCGGGGACGCCCGGTGGAGGAACGCGCCGTGGATGTGGAGCGATTCTGGAGTGGAGGCGTTCTCTTGCCGGAGAGCAACGCCATGTTCGGCGAGGGCGGAGCCGGCACGTTCTCTGACGGCAAGCTCACCTCGCGCAGCAAGGATGCGCGCGCGAGTGCGGTGTTGCGCGCGCTGGCTGCGCACGGCGCGCCGGCGGAGATCGAATATCTGGCCCGGCCGCACATCGGGACCGACCGGCTGCGCGCCGTCGTTGGCTCGTTGCGCCGGGAGATCGAGACGCTGGGCGGAGAGGTCCGGTTTTCCACACGCCTGTGCGGCATCGTCCGGGACGGCGACGGCGCGCTTTCGGCCGTCCGCCTCCGGCACGGCGAGGCGGAGGAACGGGTGCCCTGCGCGGCGCTCGTGCTTGCCATCGGGCAGGGCGCGCGCGATACGTACCGGATGTTGTATGAGCAGGGCGTCGCCATGCAGGCCAAGCCGTTTGCCGTTGGCGTTCGCGTGGAGCATCCGCAATCGCTGATCGACCGGGCACAGTTCGGCGCCCTGGCGGGCGATCCCCGCCTCGGTGCGGCGGAATACCGTCTGACGGCCCGCGACGGTTCGCGGGGCGTCTATACCTTCTGCATGTGCCCCGGCGGGGCGGTCGTACAGACCGCCTGCGCGCAGGCCCAGTCCGCCGTCAACGGCATGAGCGGCTACGCGCGCGATGGGGAAAACGCCAACGCTGCGATCGTCGTACAGGTGGGGCCGGAGGACTTTGGGAAAGGGGCGCTCGACGGCGTGGCCTTTTGCGAGCGGCTGGAGCGGGAGGCGTTCCTTGCGGGAGGCGGGGCGTATCTGGCGCCCGCTTCGCGCGTGGAGGATTTTTTGAAGCGCGGCGTGCCACGCGCGTTTGGGGACGTGCTGCCGACCTGCCGCCCCGGCGTGGCGCCGGCGGATCTCTGGGCGTGCCTGCCGCCGTTCGTGGCGGCGGGGGTTTGCGCCGGCTTGCGCGCATTTGCGGCGCAGCTGCGCGGGTTTGACCTGCCGGATGCGGTGCTCACCGCAGTGGAGAGCCGTACCAGCGCGCCGCTGCGCATCCTGCGGGGGGAGCGCATGGAATCGGTTTCCGTGCCGGGCCTGTACCCGGTGGGGGAGGGAGCGGGGTATGCGGGCGGCATCGTCAGCGCAGGCATTGACGGCATGCGCGCGGCGGAGCGCATCGTCGCCCGCTATGCCGCAACGGCCGTCTGAGAAGTCACAATTCATTAACAAATAGCCGCCCCGCATCGTGTTATAATACTGGATAAGATTTCGAGCATGCGCCAAGGGTTTGACGCGCCCGTTTGGAGGTAGTTTGGCAATGGCAACACAAAAGCGGAGAAGAAAAAAACGCATACGCATCCAGCCACGGTTCATCATCGTGCTGCTGCTGTTTTTGGTGGTCGTTGTGCTCGCCGTGTTTGCCGTCAAGGGGCTTACGGGCAATCCGCCGGAGCAGCAGGATGCGGACAATTCCGGTTCGGGCGGTTTTCTGTCCGGCCTGTTCGCCACGCCAACGCCGGAACCTACGGCCGAGCCGACGCCGGAACCGACGCCGGAGCCGACGCCGCGCTTTGATACGCCGCATGCCGTGGACAGCTCCAACCCCGCCAACTGGGGGTATACGACCGCCATTGAGGTCAACGGCACGGTCGTGGATTCCTATACCCGCGAGGAGCCGATTGATTTCGATTATGATACGCCCTATACCACCGTCAATGGCATTGTGACCTTCCGCGGCGACAACTACCGCAGCGGCGCCGCGTACGGCACGGCCACCATCTCCACCAAGCAGTTGAACCAGCTGTGGAGCTTTGACATCGGGCAGATGGCCAAGCCCGGCGGCAGCGGCAACTGGTCCGGCAGCGGCTGGGTCGGTCAGCCGCTCGTGGTCTGCTGGCCGCAGAGCACCAAGCAGATCATGAACATGTACGACTGGGCCAAGCAGAAGGAGAACCTCGTCGAGGGAATTCTTGCGTGTCTGGACGGCAAGGTGTACTTCTTTGATATCGAGACCGGCGAGGCGACCCGCCCCGTGCTGGACATCGGCATTCCGTTCAAGGGCGCAGGCGCGCTTGATCCGCGCGGCTACCCGATCCTGTATCTGGGTTCCGGCGACAACTATCCCGAGGATTCGTCCAAGACCGTGCGCGCCGTCGTGTACAGCCTGGTGGATTTCAGTTGCCTGTACACGTTCGGGGCGTACAAGGATAGCTTTGCCATCCGCGACTGGCACGCCTATGACAGCTCGCCGCTCGTGGACGCCGAGACGGATACCCTGATCTATCCGGGCGAGAACGCGATCCTCTACACGATCAAGCTCAACACGCAGTACGACGAGCAGGCGGGCACGTTGACCATGAACCCGTCCGACGTGGTGAAGTTCCGGTATAACACGAACCGCAGCTCGGTGGGCAGCACATCCGCCGAAAAGTACTGGATGGGCTATGAGGACAGCGTGGTGGTCTGGGGCGGCTATGCCTATCTGGCCACGAACGACGGCTTTGTCCAGTGCATTGACCTCAATACGATGCAACTGATCTGGGCGCAGGATGTGCTCGACGATACGAACGCCTCCATCGTGCTCGAAGAGGACGAGGCCAACCGTACGGCGTACCTGTACGTGGGCACCTCGCTGCACTTTACGGCCAACGCCGATATGCAGGGCGTCACGCCGCTGTTCAAGATCAATGCCGTTACAGGCGAGATCGTGTGGCGGTTCGACATGAACGTATACACGGTTTCCGGCGTGTCCGGCGGCATCCAGGCGACGGCCGTTGTCGGCAAAAACAGCATCTCCGATCTGGTGATCGTGCCGTTTGCCCGCACGCCGGATCGGGATCACGGCTATCTCATGGCCATCGACAAGAACACCGGCACGGAGCGCTGGCGCTTTGCGACGGACGGCTATTCCTGGAGCTCGCCCGTCGCGGTGTACGACGCTTCGGGCAATGCGTACATCGTTTCCTGCGACAGCCTCGGCAAGGTCTATCTGCTGGACGGCAAGTCCGGCACGCTGCTCTCCAAGTTCGATGCGGAGCGCAACATCGAGGCGTCGCCGGTCGTTTATGGCAATACGATCGTCGTGGGTACGCGCGGGATGAAGGTGTTCGGCATCAAGATCTCGTAAGGAGCGGTTTTCATGGCGCGCAGGCGGATGCAACCGAGGTTTTTTCTCTTCCTCTTCTCACTGGTGGGGATTGGGGCTGGGGTTTTTCTGCTCGTGCAGGCGTTTGTCACGCGCCCCAAGGAGGCGACGGCGGACGGGTCGCCCTCGCCGAGCGCGCCGCAGGTCACAAGCGCGGCGGTCGCCACGCCGGCGCCCGCGCTGCCGGACAACCTGACCGTTGTCCGCAGCGACGAAGCCGATCCGGCGCTCTATGGGTTTTCCACGCGGCTCATGGTCAATGGCGGCGAGACCAACAGCTATTCCCGGGCCGAGCCCGTTTCGTTCGGGCGCGACAGCGAGTATTCCTCCGTGGCCGGCGTGCTGACCTTTGGCGGCAACAACTACCGCAACACCTTCTCCTATGGCACGGTATCCGTCAGCGAGCGCAAGCTGTATCGCAGCTGGGAGGCGCGCATCGGCCAGATCGACAGCTGGACGGGCACCGGCTGGACGGGCCAGCCGCTGATCGTACAGTGGCCGGATGAGGTGCGCGCCGTGCTGGGCGTATCGGACACCTATCGAAACAAGGAAGGCTTTACCGAGGTCATCTATCCGACGATGGACGGCAACATCTACTTCTTTGACCTCGAAACCGGCAACGCCACGCGCGATCCGATCAACGCCGGGGTCGTCATGAAGGGCACCGCCTGCCTTGACCCGAACGGCTATCCGCTGCTGTACGTGGGGCAGGGCATCGAACAGGATAACGAGAACGGTCTGAACGTCGCATATGTGCGCGTCTATTCGCTCATCACCAACGAGGAGATCAACCGCTTTGGCGGCCACGATTATTTCAGCGAGCGCGACTGGCAGGCGTACGACGGCAGCCCGATCATAGCGGACGATACGATCTTTTTCGCCGGGGAAAACGGCGTGCTGTATTCCTGCAAGCTCAATACCGTCTTCGACGCCGCGGCCGGCACCGTTTCGATCAATCCGGAGCGGCTTGTCAAATACCGCTACACGGGCGCCGGTTATTCCAAGTACAACGTATCGGATCAGCGCTGGTACGGGGTGGAAAGCTCCGTGGCGGCGTTCCGCAACTATCTGTATTTTACCGACAACGGCGGACGCCTGCAGTGTGTGGACGCGAATACCTACAAGCTGTTGTTCGTTGCGGATGTGGGGGACGATGCGGACGCCTCCGTCGTCATTGAGGAGAGCTACGAGGACAATACGATCTATCTGTACACCGCCGGGCAGGTCAGCCGTTCCGATGCGGCGCTGGGCGAGGGATACGGCTACTCGTATCACAAGAAGATCAACGGGTTGACCGGCGCCGTTGTCTGGGAGCAGCGGTGGATTGCCTCCACAGGCGATGAGAACAACAGCGGCGGCACGCTTGCCACGCCGCACGTGGGGCGGGGCGACATCTCCAACCTTGTGATCTACTCCATGAACCTGACCGCCGTGAACAGGGAGAACGACGCCGGTTCGGATGGGGTTGCGGAAGGAGAAGAAGATCGGACGGCGGGCGGCGCCTACACGCTCGGCGGGCGCATCGTCGCCTATGACCGGAAGACCGGCTCGATCGTCTGGACGATCGAGCAGGCCGGCGCCGGAGATTACTGGTCGTCGCCGGTGGTCGTATATGACGAAAACGGAAAGGGATATCTGATCCAGTGCGACCGGGCGGGTGCCGTCAACCTGTACGACGCGAGCACTTCCGCCCTGCTGTATTCGCTCGACCTCGGCTCCCGCATTGACTCAACGCCGGCCGTGTTCAACAACTATCTGATCGTAGGCACGCGCGGAAAGGGCGGCGGTGGCGAGAACCAGAAGATCATCTGCGTGAAGATCGCATAGGAGGTTGAGGTACGGCATGGAAACGTTTTGGAAAGAAGCCGGCGATACGCTCCTGCGCGTGGGTGTGCGCGTGCTTGCGGGCGGGCTGCTGCTGTTCATCGGTTTTCGCATTGCGCGCTGGCTGACCAGGAGCATACAGAAAAAGCACGTTACCAGGAAGGGCGCCGATCCGCTCACGCCCACCATGCGTTCTTTTCTGGCCAGTGCCGTCGGTATCGCGCTGCGCGCAGGGGTCGTCATCGTGTTCATCATCATCATGGGCGCGAACACCTCGTCCGTCGTTGCAATGCTCAGCTCTGCGGCGCTTGCCATCGGCCTTGCGCTGCAAAACAGTTTTTCCAATCTCGCCGGCGGGTTGCTGATCATTTTGTTTAAGCCGTTTGCCATCGGGGATTACATCACCGTGGGCGGCGAGTCCGGCACCGTCCGCAATATCAACATCTATTTTACGCATATCATCACGCCGGACAACCGCACCGTCGTGCTGCCAAACGGCGTCGTTTCCAATGCGGTCATGGTCAACGCATCCACGGAGGAGACCCGCCGCGTGGAAATCGTGCTGCCGGTCGCCTATGCGGCGGACGCCCGGCGCGTATGCGCGCTGCTCGAGCAGGCCGCAGCGGCGGACGGGCGCGTGCTTGCCGATCCGAAACCGCAGGCGGCGCTGACCGATCTGACCGGCGGGGTGCAGACGTATACGGTCTGGGCCTGGTGCGCCCGCACGGATTATCTCGACGTAACATATGAATTGCGCGCGCACGCCAAGGAGGTGCTCGAGCAGGAGGGGATTTCCCTTGCGCGGGCGAGGTTCGACGTGGCGCTGCACGATTAAAACGGCTGCCCGTTTGCCGCGCGGCCGCTTGCCGCGCGGCCTTTTTATGGTCTGCGCGTCCTGCCGAAAAGTGAGATTGACGCTTTGTGGCAAGCGTGCTAAAATAAATGAAATTGTTTTTGGAAGGAGCGGAACCCATGGATTACGAAAGCAAGATCGCAACCGTCGTTCGGGAAATTCCGCCCTCCGGTATTCGGAAGTACTTCGACTTGCTGGATGATTCCTACATCAGTCTCGGAGTTGGCGAGCCAGATTTTCCGACGCCGGAGCGGATCCGGCGAGCTGCCATCGAGAAGATCAAGGGCAGGATTGCGTATACCTCCAATTCCGGCGACCCGCATCTGCGGGAACTGATCCTCCGTTATCTGGACGAGCGCTTCGGCATTTCCGGCTATGAGGGAATCGACAACGTGCTCATCACCGTCGGCGCGAGCCAGGCCATTGACCTTGCCATGCGCGCCATTTTGAACCCGGGCGACGAGGTTATCGTCCACACGCCCGCCTATGTGTCGTACCTGCCGGCCGTGCAGCTGGCGGGCGGCACACCGGTGCTCGTGCCCACGTATGCCGAGGATCGGTTTCGCCTGCGGGCGGAGGTGCTGCGCGCCGCCATCACGCCGCGGACCAAGGCGGTGTTGCTGGCATTCCCGACGAATCCGACCGGCGCGATCATGGAGCGCGAGGACCTCGAGGCCATTGCGGATGTGCTGCACGGCACGGATATCATCGCCGTGACAGATGAGATCTACGGCGAGCTGACCTTTAACGGCCGCGGCCCCATTTCGCTGGCAACGCTGCCGGGTATGCGCGAGCGCACCATTGTGCTCAACGGATTCTCCAAATCGTTTTCCATGACCGGCTGGCGGCTCGGCTATGCGGCAGGTCCGCTGCCGTTCATCGATGCCATGCGCAAGATCCATCAGCTCACCATGCTCTGCGCCCCCACGCCGGCGCAATACGCCGGCGTCGCCGCGCTGGAACAGGGCTTTGCCGATGGGTTTGTCGATATGCATCGCATGCTCGACGAGTATGCAGCGCGCCGGCGCGTCATTATCGACGGGTTCAATGCGCTCGGCCTCACCTGCAATGAGCCGGAGGGCGCGTTCTATGTGTTCCCGTCCATTGCCAGTACGGGCCTGGACAGCGAGACTTTCTGCGACCGCCTGCTGGAGCAGCAGCGCGTCGCCACGGTGCCCGGCAGCGCGTTCGGCGAGGCGGGTGAAGGACATATCCGATGCTGCTACGCCACCTCGATGCAGGGCATTGAGACGGCGCTCGACCGGATTGGAATGTTCCTGCGCTCGCTTTGAACCGCTTGCATCTGCCGGCTCCCGCCCAACCGTTGGGCGGGAGCCGCGCGTTTGTTATGCCTGGACGATTTCGCCACAGACCGCGGCGCGCCGCGGGAAACGGAGGTTACCATGAACAGCCGCGTGCTCCACGTGCTCGAATACGATAAGATCTGCGACCTGCTGCGCACGCATCTTTCGTCCGACGTCGGGCGGGAGACGTCGCTTTCGCTTGCGCCGGCCCCTACGCTCGAGGAGGCGGAGCGTTTGCTGCAGCAGACGGAGGAGGCGGACGCGATCTACCGGCGCACCGGGCGCACGGTCGTGGAGGCCTTCCCGGACATTCGCAACATGCTCGCGCGCATCCATGCGGCGCATGCGCTTACCGCCGGCGAGCTGCTCGATGCGGCGCAGTGCCTGCGCGCTTCACGCAACGCGCGCGAAACGCTGCATGCGGGGGAAACACCCGGCCTGCTTGCCACGATGGCCAACCGCCTGTCCTCACACCGTTCCATCGAGGAGGAGATCCGGCGTTGTATCCTTGCCGAGGACGAGATTGCGGATAACGCCTCCCCCGAGCTCATGCGCCTGCGCCGCCAGATCCGCCTGACCAACGAGCGCATGCGCGAGAAGCTGAACGCAATGATCAAAAGCCCCGCCTACCAGAAGTACCTGCAGGAGCCGATTATCACCGTGCGCAACGGGCGTCTGGCGCTGCCGGTCAAGGCGGAACACCGCGCACAGGTGTCCGGGCTCGTACACGACCAGAGCGGCAGCGGCGCGACTCTGTTCATCGAGCCGGCGGCGGCGGTGGAGCTCGGCAACGAGATGCGGCGCCTGCAGGCGGAGGAACGGGTGGAGATCGGGCGGATTCTCGCGGGCCTGACGGCGCTGCTGGACCCCATTGCCGACGAGCTGCACGCGAGCCTCAACATTCTCGGCGCGCTTGACGTAATCTTCGCCAAGGCCGTCCTCGCACGCGACCAGCGCGCCGTGCGCCCCAAGCTCAACGACGGGATGCGCCTGCGCATCGTCGCCGGACGGCATCCCCTGTTGCCGCGGGATACGGTTGTGCCGGTGGACGTATGGCTGGGGACGGATTTTCGCACGTTGATCATCACCGGCCCGAATACGGGCGGCAAGACCGTGACGCTCAAGACCGTTGGCCTGCTTACGCTCATGGCCATGTCAGGCCTGTTTGTACCGGCCGATGCGCGCACGGAGCTGCCCGTCTGCACAGAGGTGTTTGCCGATATCGGGGATGAGCAGTCCATCGAACAGTCGTTGTCCACGTTTTCCTCGCACATGACCAATACCGTGTCCATCCTGCGGGAGGCGGGACCCGGTTGCCTCGTGCTGCTCGACGAGCTGGGGGCGGGCACGGACCCCGTGGAGGGCGCCGCGCTGGCCCAGGCCATTCTGGAGGCGCTGTACGGCAGCGGCGCGCTGACCATGGCGACGACGCACTACAGCGAGATCAAGGCGTTTGCGCTGACCCGCCCCGGCATACAAAACGCGTCGATGGAATTCGACGTGGACCGTCTTTTGCCCACATACCGCCTGTTCATCGGCATTCCCGGCAAGTCCAACGCCTTTGAGATATCCGAGCGCCTGGGGCTCGATCCTGCCGTGATCGATCGGGCGCGGCAGTTCCTGCAACAGCGGGACGTGGCGTTTGAGGATGTGCTCTCCGGGGCGGAGGCGGCCCGGCGCGAGGCGGAGAGCGCGGCCGCCCAGGCGGCGGAGGACCGCCGCGCGGCGCAGCAGGCGCGTGAACGGGCGGAGGAGCAGCAGGCCAGGCTGGAGGCGGAGCGCGCGCAGCTGCGCCAGAAGGCGCGCGAGGATGCCCGGCGCGTCGTGCAGGACGCACGACGCGACATGGAGCAGATCATCGCCAATTTGCGCGCATCGGGGGAAGGCGCTGCGCTGGAACGCGCCATACAGCAGGCGCGGGACGCCATGCGCGCAAGCGAAACCCGTCTGCTCGACGGCGCGAAAGCGGCCGCCGCAGACCCGGGCGAACCGCCGGCGACCGTCCGGCCGGGCGATGCGGTACACGTGTTGTCGGTGGACCGCGATGCGACCGTGCTCAAGGCGCCGGACGCGCGGGGGGACGTGCTCGTGCAGGCGGGAGCAATTCGTCTGACCGTCAAGCTGACTGAGCTTCGTCCGGTGCAGCGCAAGCCGGAACATCCTAGGGCCGCCGTGCGGCGCACGCTGTCCGAGCCGGAGCGCAGCTTTCTTTCGCTTGACCTTCGCGGCAAGACGGTGGACGAGGCGACGATCGAGATTGACCGCTTTATCGACGACGCGGCGCTCACCGGCGTCAGGGAGTTTTCCATCATCCACGGGAAGGGGACCGGCGCTCTGCGCACCGGCGTGCAGGCGTATCTACGGTCGCATCCGCAGGTCAAGACCTTCCGGATCGGTGCATATGGCGAGGGAGACGCCGGCGTGACCGTGGTTACGCTCAAATAGCGGGAAATTGGACAAATTCTGGACGGTATGGTATAATGCCGCCATAAAGTGGGCTTCTTATGCGGAGCCGCATATATCAGGAGGGGTCCTGCATGGAGAACAATACCATTCTGGTTATTGACGACGACCGCAATATCCTCGCCATCATTGAGCTCTATCTCAAGAAGGCGGGTTTTCAGGTCGTAACCTGTGCCGACGGCGCAATGGCGCTTGCCGCTTTTCATGAAACGCGGCCCGCGCTCGTCGTGCTGGACGTGATGCTGCCGGGCCGGGACGGCTGGGCCGTGCTGCACGATATTCGTATGGAGGGCGAGACTCCCGTCATCATGCTCACCGCCAAGGGTGATACGGGGGACCGCGTCCAGGGGCTGGAACTCGGGGCGGACGACTACATCTCCAAACCCTTTGACGCCAAGGAACTCATCGCCCGCATCAAGGCGGTGCTGCGGCGCAGCGCGCCGGTGGAGCCGGAGCGCACCATCCAGCTCGACGGCCTGTCGGTTTCGCTCGAGAACTATGCGGTTGTGCTTGACGGACGGCCGCTTGAAATGCCGCCCAAGGAGATCGAGCTGCTGTACTTCCTCGCCTCCCATTCCGGCAAGGTGTTCACGCGCGAGCAACTGCTCGAGCAGGTATGGGGATTCGACTTTTTCGGGGATTCCCGCACGGTGGACGTCCATGTCAAGCGCATCCGCGAAAAACTGGGCGACAGCCATCCGTGGCAGCTTAAGACCGTATGGGGCGTCGGCTACAAGTTTGAGCAGCAATAAGCGAGCAGAGGGGACATGCGCCGCGATTTTCTCCGAACACTGTTTTCTCGCATGCTGGCGACGTATCTAACCGTTGCGCTGGGGCTGGTTGTGCTTGTCGGCGTAACGGTTGTTGCGCTTTTTCAAAGCCAGATCCGCTTTGAGATGGAGGCCGTGCTCTCCCGGGAACTCGCGGCCATCGCGGAGGCGTGCGGCGGTGGGCAGGAGAGCGAAACGGACGGCGCGCAGGCGGAGGAGACGCTTTCGCTCATCGCCCGGCAGTGCGGCGGACTCATCCAGACGTATGGCGCCGACGGGTCCTTCAGTACGTACTATGAGGATGCAAAGTGGGAGGCGGTTGCGCGGCAGTCCGCGACGGGCGCTGCGCAGGAGGCGCTGTTTCACGTGGACGGCCATGAGCCGGCGCTTGATTATTTTGGCGACGACCTTTCCTTTCCCACCATCAGCCAGTCCGCGCTGGTATATGAGGACGGCGTTGCCGCCAGGGCCGTGTTGCTCCACCTCGACTATTCCATTTCCCGGCGCACCCTGTCCGCCACCTGGATGGAGATTCTGCTCGTGCTGTTCGTTGCGGTGCTCTTTTCGGTCATTGCGGTGTACTATACCACTTCGCGCATGATCCGCCCCTTTTCCGAGATCAACGATATCGTGCAGCGGTACAGCAAGGGCGATTTCAACATCCGCATCCCGATCAAGGGAACGGACGAGGCGACGCAGCTTGCGCGAAGTTTCAACAACATGGCGGATCAGCTTCAGGATCTGGAGGCCACGCGGCGGGACTTTGTCTCCAACGTGAGCCACGAGTTGCGCTCGCCGCTGACATCCATGCGCGGCTTTCTCGAGGCCATGCAGGATGGGACGATCGCGCGCAACGAGTACGACAAGTACATCGATATCGTGCTGTCGGAAACGCGGCGCATGACCTCGATGGTCAACGACCTGTTGGACCTGGCGCGCATCGAGTCGGGCCGAACGGCGCTCAAACTCGAGATTTTCGACATCAACGAGCTCATTCGCCGCACGCTCATCACGTTTGAGGCGCGCATCTACGACCAGAAGATGGAAGTGGAGGTCAAGTTTGCGCAGGAGCAGTACTTTGTTGAGGCGGACAGCGCGCAGATCTCGCAGGTGCTGCGGAACATCATCGATAATGCGATCAAGTACTCTCCGGCGGGCGGGCGGCTTCGCATAGCGACCTACGCGCTGCGCCGGGAGGTCTATGTCAGCATACAGGATTCCGGGCAGGGCATCCCGGAGGAGGACGTGCCGCACGTGTTCGAGCGGTTCTACAAGGTTGAAAAGGCGCATACGCCGACCAAACAGGGAGGCACTGGCCTCGGGCTCTCGATCGTCAAACGCATCATCGACCAGCACGGTCAGACCATCACGCTCAAGAGCACGCGGGGAAAGGGCAGCAATTTTACGTTTACACTCAAGCGCGCGCCGTCGCCCAACAAGCGGCAGCCCGCGATGGACGGAGGTGCCAAGTATGGAATTTAACAATCAATCCCAGTATCAGTATCCGTATCCGGACGGACGGCGTCGGCGGCGCGGTCTCGGCGGGTTTGGAATTACGGTGATCGTGCTCGTCTTTGTGCTCGTGGTGCTGCTGGCGCTGGTCATTGCGCTGCGCGGCGGCGGGGCATACGATCCGGAGGTGAGCACGGCTACTCCCACGCCGGAGGCAGGCCTTCCGGGTGCTACGGAGCCGCCCGTATCGGTGGCCACGCCGTTGCCGGGCGGGCATGAGATGCCGGCGCTTGACGGCGTGCCCCCCGACCTTGCGGATGTGCCGCAGTTCTTTTTGAACAATCCCATCCCCGATATCTTCGATGCGGTCTCCGACTCCGTGGTGGGCGTGGTCAACTATACCACGCAGCAGATCGGCAGGCGCCGGATGCTCGCAATCTACGGCAGCGGCAGCGGGTTCATCGTTTCAAGCGAGGGCTACATTCTCACAAACGCGCACGTCATTGAGGATGCGGAGGAGATCACCGTCCTGCTTGCCAACGGGGAGGAGGTCGAGGCTGCTCTGATCGGCTTTGACGAGGAGACGGATGTGGCCGTGCTGAAGGTGGAACACGAAGGCCTGGTTCCCATGGCGCTCGGCGATTCGGACGCGGTGCGCGTCGGCGAGTTTGTCGTCGCCATCGGCAATCCACTCGATACGAGCAGCCTTGCCAATACGACCACATTCGGCGTGATCTCGGCCCATGCGCGCGAGATCACGATAGACGGGCACACCAATACCTATCTGCAGACCGATGCGGCGATCAACTTTGGCAACAGCGGCGGCCCGCTGCTCAATATGAACGGCGAGGTCATCGGCATGAACAGCGCCAAGTCCATCACCGCAGGGTACGATGAGTACGGCAACATGGTCAGCGCGGAGGGCATCGGTTTTGCGCTGCCGATCAACGCGGTGCGGGAGATCATGGAACTGCTGGTCACGGAAGGACATATTGAACGCCCCGCCGTGGGCATCTCCGTGTTGACCCTGACCGAAGTCATCGCTGCCGAGCTCGATCTGCCGGTGTCCTCCGGCGTCTATGTGGACAGCGTTGTGGCCGGCGGTCCGGCTTCGCAGGCGGGCGTGCTCGCTGGCGATGTCATCATCTCTGCCAACGGGCAGGCGCTGACCGATCGCTCGGAATTCATGGAGATCATCGAGGCGAGCCATATTGGCGATACAATCGCCGTCGAAGTCTATCGAAACGGGGAGACGCTTCGGCTGGACATCGTTCTTGGCGATAAGGGCGCGATGGACTATGAAATCGTCGATCCGCAGCAATAAGGCGCGAGACCGTGCAAAGGGCGCCCCGCAGGTGCGGGGCGCCCTTTTGTCGCCTCGATGGGGCGCTCAGGCCTGCGCCGTGCCAAGACAGACAGCAGCATAACCCTCCATGCCGTCCGCATCGGAGAAGCGGAGGGTGTCGATTCCAAGCAGCGCGACGGCAAACGCGAGGATCGTGCCGCCGTAAAGGATCACGTCGTGGCGCTCCGACAGCAGCGGCTGCATCCGCCGCCCGCGCTCGCCCATGCCGTCAAGACGGTCCAGCAGCGTCGGCAGCTGCGCCGTGCGCATCCGGCAGCCGCTCACGGCAGCCGGGTCGTAGGATGTGAGGCGAAGCGACAGCGCCGCGAGCGTCGTCGCGGTACCGCCGACCGCCGTCCATGGCTCTGTGTGGAGCGGGGGCGGGGCGATGGTCGCCTGCAGCAGCGGCAGCGCCGTTTTGCGGATATCTGGAAGCGTCGCGCCGGGGCACAGTTCCTTGAGACGCACGCAACCGAGCGGCCAGCTCTGCCGGTATGCGGCCGTCACGATCTGCGTGCTGCCGCCGCCGATGTCGATCAGCCCGCCGCCGGTCGCGCCGGTCGCACCGGCAAAGGCGAATGCCGCCTCCTCCGCACCGTCGAGCACGCGCACCCGGAGCCCCGTTCGCTCAAAAACGCGCGCCAGAAAAGCTTCCCGGTTGCCGGCGTCGCGCACTGCGCTGGTGGCATAGGCAAAGGCCGGCGCTCCGGCGCTTGCCGCCGCATGGGCGAGCGTGCAGAGCACATCGAGCGATTGCGCCATGCGCCGCTCGCTCAGCATCCCCGTCGCCGGGAGGCCCTCGGCCAGCCGGGTTGTATACACCTGTTTTGGAGAAAAACACAGGCCGTGTCCGGTCTGCACGGCCTCCATATAGCGGATGGAATTGCTGCCGATATCGATGATTGCCGCACGGCGGTTGCCCGCATCATTCGTCATAGAATTTGATATCGTCCGGGAACACATAGCCGAGCTTTTCCCGCGCATACTGCAACAGATACTCGTCCGTCTGCATGTATTCGAGCATCCGCTCCAGCCGTTCCTCCTCAACCTCAAGCGCGTCAAGCTCCGACTCGAGCTTTTCGGTATCCTCAGCGATGGTGGCCAGGGTCGTCTGCTGCGAAAGATAGATACCGCCCATAATGCAGAAAGCGAGCAAAAACGCAAGAATGACATATCTTGCTCTCAATTTAATGCGCACTTTTTTCGCCATACGTTTAGTATAGCATATTTTTCAACGTTTTCCAGCCCCTTTGCGGCCGCATGTGTGAACGAAGCGTGAAATCGTCCCGTAAACGGCGAACTGTTCGAGCGCAAAGCCCGCGCCCGCCAGCAGAAACAGGTACAGACGCAGACGGCCGCCCGTGGTGACCAGCAGCATGGCGGCGATGATCGCGCCGAAGGCGGCGGCGAACAGCGCGTCGCAAACCGGCTCCACCGGCCGTGCGTGCAGCAGGCGGCGGATCAGGCGGAACAGGTCGTAGACGAGTCCGCAGACGATGCCCGCGTACAGGCATGTCAGCGCCGCGTATGGCTGCGCGGCGATTTGCTCGGCCGCCATCAGCGGAACACCTTGCCGAAGAGCCCGCGCCGCTCGGTTTCCGGCGGTTCGTAGTCGAGCGCGAGGATTTCTCCTTCGATGCTGATCTGTCCGTCCTCCAGATTCAACTTGGACAGGTGCAGGTTGGTGCCCACGATGTTGAGCGGCCCCGCCTCCGTCATCAGCATCACGTCCTGCTCATTGAAGCTCTCCACGTCCGCCACGCCCGTGATGCTGATGCGCATGCGGTTGTCGATGTGGATGCTGTGCGCGCGCGGGCGCAGCTTGTTGAGTTCGGCGTCCCGGCGTTCGTTCATAAACATTCCCCCCCCAACTCGATATTGGCGTTTCTAACCCATCCTATGCGGGGGATGGGACAGGTATGCTGTGGTCCCGCCCATCGGGCTGGCACAAATGATTGTGTCGAAACGTGAGAAAGATGTGAAAACCGGCGCCCGGTCGCTTGACAGAAGGCGGCCGAAAATAGTATCATAAATACCTGAGAGGATTTTGGTTGCTACGTATTGTATGCGGATTTTCCATTTCTTTCATTTCTCCAAACTGAGAGAGGAGCAGCAAATTGAATCAGGAACAGTTAGAGGCGAAAAGTCTTGGAGATTTGCGCGAAATCGCAAAACTGCAGGGGGTTAAGGCCGTCACAAAGTACCGCAAGCCCGAGCTCGTCACGATTATTATGAACGGCGGCGTCGTACCCGCCGATCTGAACGCTCCGCCGGCGCAAAAGGAGTCCGGCGCGCCGCGCCCCGTTGCGGAGGCCGGCTCCGATCGAGCGGGAATCCCGGCCGAGCCGGTGGCGCCAGCCGCCGAACCGGTTGCGGAACCCGGGCCGGCCATTCACGATCCGTCCGCACCGCGGATCCGCCCGTCGTATGTTTCGCGCCCACAGACCGGGTATCAGAAGCCGGCCTATGACAGCCGCAACTATTCGCAGGGCGGGTATCAGCCGCGCCGCGGGTATCAGGGCAGCTATCAGCAGGGCGGCTACCAGCAGGGCGGCTATCAGCAGGCGAACTATCAGCCGCGCGGCGGTTATCAGCAGGGCGGCTATCAGCAGGGCGGTTACCCGCCGCAGGCCGGCTACCAGCAGGTCGGCTATGGCACGCCGGATGGCGGGTATGAGGAGGAGCGCCGCTACCGCAACCGGCAGGAAGGATATTATAATAAAGATTACGGCACCAGCAATCCCGCCGTGCCTGAGATGTTGCAGACGGGCGAATGCGGCGACGCGGAGGGCGTGCTCGAGGTGCTGCCGGACGGATACGGCTTTCTGCGCTCGGAGAACTACCTTTCCGGCGCGCACGATGTCTACGTTTCCATCGCGCAGATCCGGCGGTTTGGCCTGCGCACAGGCGACCTCGTCACGGGCAAGACGCGCCCATCCAAGGAAAACGAGCGGTTTCTGGCGCTGCTGTACATCACCGCGGTGAACGGCGAGGACCCGGAAAAGCTTTCCGAGCGCACGCCGTTTGAGAACCTTGTGCCCATTTTCCCGAACGAGCGGTATACGCTTGAGCGCACCGGCGCGAAGAACGACCTCTCCATCCGGCTGATCGATCTCATCGCCCCCATCGGCAAGGGCCAGCGCGCGATGATCGTCTCGCAGCCGAAGGCGGGCAAGACGACGTTGCTCAAGAACATCGCCAACGGCATCTCCGACAACTATCCGGACGCGCATCTCATCGTCCTGCTCATCGACGAGCGGCCGGAAGAGGTCACCGATATGCAGCGCTCCATCCGCGGCGAGGTCCTCTACTCGACGTTCGATGAACTGCCGGAGCACCATACGCGCGTGGCGGAGATGGTGCTGGAGCGCGCGATGCGCCTGGTTGAGCACGGGCGGGACGTCGTCATCCTCATGGACAGCCTGACGAGGCTTGCGCGCGCCTACAACCTGACCATCCCGCCCACGGGCAGGACGCTTTCCGGCGGCATGGACCCGGGGGCGCTGCACAAGCCCAAGCGCTTTTTCGGTGCGGCGCGCAACATCGAGAACGGCGGCAGCCTCACGGTGATCGCCACCGCGCTGTCGGAGACGGGCAGCCGCATGGACGATATGGTCTACGAGGAGTTCAAGGGTACGGGCAACATGGAGATCCATCTCGACCGCAAGCTGTCCGAACGCCGTATTTTCCCGGCCATCGACATCTACAAGTCCGGCACCCGCCGCGACGACCTACTGCTCTCCAAGGCCGAACTGGAAGGCGTTCGCACCATCCGCCGCGTGCTCTCCGGCGGCAATCCCGCCGAGGTGACCGAGCAACTCATCGCCATGCTCGACAAAACGAACACGAACGAGGAGTTTCTCCAGCGCGTGAAGGACTGGGTGCGCATCTATGAGAAGGACGGTTACACGGCGTCCAACCGCTTCGGCAAGTAACGCGCCCCGGCCGGCTGCATAGCTGGCCGGAAAAATGCCGAAAATCCTGCGCCTGTGGAAAAATAGGGCTTGCTTTTTCGGCGTGACGCGGCTATAATATGCGTTGGACTGTTTTTGAAGGAGTGAATTGCATGAAGAAGGGCATCCATCCGTCTTACGGCGAAGCAACGGTTCGCTGCGCATGCGGCGAGACCTTTACGACCGGCTCCACCCGTGGCGAGCTGAAGGTCGAAATTTGCAGCAAATGCCACCCGTTCTACACCGGCCGTCAGAAGCTGGTGGACAGCGGCGGACGTGTCGACCGCTTCAAGAAGCGCTACGGCATGTAAGGCCAACCGATTTTCAGGAAAGCGCACCAGACGGTGCGCTTTTTTCGCGCGCCGCCGCCTCCAATTTGTAACCGTTTTGATAATTTTCGCACAATCCCCCTGTGCGGGGCCTGTTTTGGGGCGTTGTGCGCGGCGGTCAAGTTGCGCTTTTTTGGTTTGTCTGGTATGATATCGGCATATGGGTAGGAGGAAACGGGAAATGGAACGGAATGTCTATGATGTGCTGGAGGAGCGTGGCTTCCTCAAGCAGTGTTCGCATCCGGACGAACTGCGCGAGCTGCTCGGCCGGGAAAAGGTAACGTTTTACATTGGCTTCGATCCTACGGCGGACAGCCTGCACATCGGCCACTATGTGGCGCTGATGACCATGGCGCATATGCAGCGCGCCGGGCATCGCCCCATTGTGCTGCTTGGCGGCGGCACCGCCATGATCGGCGACCCGTCCGGCAAGACGGACATGCGCCGCATGATGTCCAACGAGGAGATCGATCACAACGCCGCCTGTTTCCAAAAGCAGATGGCGCGGCTGATCGACTTTTCAGATGGCAAGGCGCTCGTGTTCAACAACGCGGAGTGGATTCGCGGTCTGAACTTTCTGGATTTCATGCGTGAGATCGGCGTCCACTTCTCCGTGAACACGATGCTGCGCGCCGAGTGCTACCGCCAGCGCATGGAGCGCGGACTCACGTTTTTCGAGATGAGCTATATGCTCATGCAGAGCTATGATTTTCTGGTCCTCAACCGCCGGACCGGCTGCGTGCTGCAGATGGGCGGGGACGATCAGTGGAGCAACATTCTGGGCGGGGCGGATCTCATCCGCCGCAAGGAGCACAAGCCGGCCTATGCGCTCACGACGGCGCTGCTGACCACCAGCGAGGGCAAGAAGATGGGCAAGACCGAGAAGGGCGCCCTCTGGCTCGACCCGGCGCGTTGCTCCCCCTATGACTTCTACCAGTACTGGCGCAATGTGGACGATGCGGACGTGGAGCGCTGCCTGGCGCTGTTGACGTTCCTGCCGATGGACGAGGTGCGCCGCCTTGGCGCGCTGCGCGATGCCGCGATCAATGAAGCGAAGCGCACGCTGGCGTTCACGCTTACCGAGCAGGTACACGGCACGGAGGAGGCGCAGCGGGCGCAGGCGGCGGCGGAAGCGCTCTTTGGCGGCGGCACCGACATGTCCGGCATGCCGACCGTATCGCTCGTCCAGACGCAGATCGACGAGAGCGGGCTTCGGCTTCCCGACCTGCTGGTGCTGGCGGGCCTTGCCAAGTCCAAGTCGGATGCAAGGCGGCTGATTGCGGACGGAGCGGTATATGCCGGCGAGCGGCGCGTGGAATCGTATGCGGAGACGCTGCCGCCCGATGCGCTCGACGGGGAGGGCGTCATTCTTCGCAAGGGCAAAAAGAGCTTTTGCAGAATGAAGCGCGCATAGATGGCATATCGTACCGTAAAACAGGCAGGTGAAACGGAGACCGTCGTGAAGCGGTCGCGCTTTATCGGCCGCTGTTTTCCGGTTTCGGACGAGCAGGAGGCGCTGCGCCTGCTCGAAGAGGTGCGCAGACGGCACTGGGATGCGACGCACAACTGCTACGCCTATTCGATCGGCGAAACCGGCGTGTGCGCGCGTTTTTCGGATGATGGCGAACCTGCCGGCACCGCCGGGATGCCCATACTGGAAGCAATCCGGCGCATCGGCGTGACGGATGTTCTCGTTGTGGTGACGCGCTACTTCGGCGGGATCTTGCTCGGCGCCGGGGGGCTTGTGCGGGCGTATTCCTCGGCCGCGGCGGCGGCGGTGCGCGCTGCCGGGCAGGTTGAAATGCTGGCGTGTGTGCGCGTGACGCTTGAGGTTCCCTATGCGCTCTGGGGGCGCGTGCAACCGCTGCTGCGTGAGGGCGCGCAGGTGGAGGAGATCCGCTATGAGGCGGCCGTGTCCGCCGTCGCATGGATACGCAAGGCGGATTGCGACGCGCTCGCGCGCGCCATCGTCGACCGGACGGACGGCCGCGTGATCCCGCAGGCCGGGGCGTGCGCCATGCGCGCGTTCCCCGTGGAACCGGGCGAAGCGCCGGAGGAATCGGAAGAGGAGTGAATGCAATGAAGCGAAAGCTGCTGTGGCCGGCGTTGTTGAGCCTGGTGCTCGTGCTGGCGATGTGTGCGTTCTGTCCGCCCGCGTTTGCGGACGACGAGGTGCGCATCGAGGTGACGGCGGACCCGACCGAGCTGTCCGAAGGCGGCCCGGTGCTGTTTACGTTTGAAATCTCCAACTATTCCGATTTTGAGCTGCACGAGATCACCATCGGTCTTGACAATGCCATCTTTACCATCGAGGGGATGGAGGGGGCCGTGATTCCGCCGGGCGGTTCGGCGACGTTTCCGCTGCTTTATGAAGTGCCGGATTCCAAGATCGGGCTGGAACTGCTGTTTCAGGTGAGCTGGCTGCGCTACGGGGAGCCGTTCACCATGGAGGTGCCGGTGACCATCGCGCGCGCGGTGGAACCGATCATCACCATCACGCGCACGGTGGACAGCGCGTACGCCAAACAGGGCGATACGATCATCCTGACGTACGAGCTTGCCAACGAAACCAAGTTTGACATGACCAATATCACGGTCATCGACGAGCAGATCAGCGACAACGCCATCCTGCGCAACCACACGCTCAACGCGGGCGGCACGCTTTCCCAGTCGTATGTCTATACGATGGGGGAGGACGACGTGGTCTCGGCGCCCATCGTCACCTATGACGTCAACGGGAAGACCAAGTCGTTTTCCGCCATCGAGCCCATCACGCTGTCGATGGTGCTCGTGCAGATTGATCTGAACGTGGAAATGGGCACGCCCGCCGCCACCGGCGTACCCTTCACCATCACCGCCGTGAACAACGGCAACCAGACCGTGACCGATATTCGCATTACGGACGAGCTGGGCAACCCCGTGCACGAGGGCTCGTTTTCGCTCGATCCGGGCCAGAGCCGTTCCTATTCCTATCTCGTCGTCCCCGTCTCCACGGAACCGGTGCGCAACGTCGCCTTCCATCTGACGGGGACCGACGCGCTCGGCGAGGCATACGAGCCGGAGTACGAGCAGACCTATGAGGTGCATCCGTTTGTGGACGATTCGCAGCTCAGCGTGACCCTGTTGCCGGAGATCCTGGAGCCATGGACGGCGCAGACCGGCGCCGTGCGCGTGCGCGTAATCATCCGCAACACCAGCGCCGTCGAGCTGATCAACGCCGTCCTGTCGGAATCCACGCTGGGCGATCTGGCCACATACGATGTGCTCAACAACGGCGATACGATCTTCGAACAGGAACTGGTCATCGGTTCGCCGCGCAACCTGACGTTTTCCATCAAGGCCGTGGACCCGGCCGGCACGGAGCGCGTGCTGACCGGTGCGATGCTCACCGTTGCCTATCCCACGGCAACGGATACGCCTGCGCCCACCATGCCCGCGGCGGAGTCGCCAACGGAAGGGATCGCCGGGGGATGGAACAGCACGCTCGTCATCGTGCTCATCATCGTCGGCGCCGTCATGCTCGCGGCGTTTACAGCGTTGATCATCCTCGCCGTGCTCGAACACCGCAGGACTGGCGGCATTGCGCTGGACGACGAGTTGGAAGATCTGGACGAGCCGGACGAATCGATCGACCTTGCATTTGACGATGATCCCGTCCCGCCGGGACCTGCCCCGGCCCGGACAAGCAGCGGTCAGCGAACGGCGGAGGAGTTCGTCCGCATTGCCGAGGAGCGCCGCCAGCGGTTTGTGCCCACAAAACGACCGCTGATGCCCACCGTGGTGCCGGAATTTGACGACGGCCTCACGCACCGCAGCGAGGGGACCCCGCCGCAGACGACGGCGCGCCAGCCCATCGTCACGCCGCCGCCGTCACAGCAGGCGCAACAGCCGGCGTGGATGCCGCCGAAACAGCAGCCTTCTACGCAGGCCACCTATCGGACGTCGCCGCCGTCTGTCCGGCCAACCGCGCCAACATCCGCCGGCGGGGATCTGCTCACGCCGCAGGAAGCGGATGCCCGCGCGCCGAAGCGGATATCGCTTCGGCCGGAGCCTGCCGTGCGCGTCAAACAGAGGGAGACGGTCCGCCGCGTCCCACATGGGGAAGAGGAGCAGGAGCATGAGTGAATTTACCGGCTGCCCGGAGGAGATGTACCGGTTCTTCTGGGAGATTGCGTTTCAAAACCATCGGGAATTTTTTGAGGCCAATCGTGAGCGGTATCGGACGCTCGTGCAGCAGCCCATGCTGGCGCTTGCCGAACGGCTGTTGCCCACGGCGCTTTCGATTGACCCGCGCTTTCAAACGCGCCCGTCGGCCATCGTATCGCGCATTCGGCGGGATACGCGTTATACGAAGGACAAGTCCCCCTACCGCGACCATGTATGGCTCGGGTTCAAACCCGCCGGCATGCGCACGAGCGAATGCTTTGTTCTCTATGCGGAGTTTGAGCGCGAGCGGTACGGCTATGGCATGGGCATGTATGCGCCGGAGCCGGCGCTCATGGCCGAGCTGCGCGCCCGGATGCTCGCACGGCCCAAACACTTTTTGGAGCTCGTGGAGGAGCAGCGGTTTCGGGAACGCTTTGAGGTTTTCGGCGAGTCATACCGCAGGCCGCGCTTTACAGGGTGCGAGGCGGCGTTGCTGCCATGGGTCAACCGACGCTCGCTGGGGTTTTCCTTCGCTTCTCCGGCGCTGAGCCGCACGTACTCGCCCCAAATTGCAGATGAAATCCTCGAAGCGTTTGCCCTGCTTAAGCCGGTATATCGCTTTCTGATGGGGCTTGACTGAGGTCGAAGATCACAACGGCGCCGTTGTTGAACACGGCGGCATAGTGCGTCGAAAAGTAGTCCACATCGCATTGATAGTTGGCGCGCTCATAGGGACCGATGTAAACATAATCGATGGAATAGGTTTCGCGCAGCGCGGGCAGGGTCGTTTCCGGCTCTTCGAACAGCCCGCGCAGCGCGCTTTCCCGCGCGCTGTAATCCACGCCGTGGAAATAGAGGAACGTACCGGCGCCGCACACGATATTGCGCCCGGTCAGGACGGCGACGGCATTGTTGTGGTTGTTGTATGTGAGGAAGGTGGCGTCGCTCTCCGTGTTCTCCTGGATGAACGCAGCCGCCTCGACCTCCTCCGCGCCGATGAGCTGGTATTCGGATACCAGCTCGCGCCCAAGCGTCAGCGTGCCGGACAGGAACAGCGTCACGGCGGTCATGCCCGCCAGCAGGCGAAGCCCGTGCAGCGGCCGTTTTTGCGCCAGCGTCTGCGTCCGCAGGCGGCGATAGGTGCGCACGAGCCATTTGGCTACGAGCGCGCAGGTATAGGCAAACCAGATGAACAGGATCTTGTTGTTGTCATACGGGTTGGGCTGGAACTGGATCAGCTCTCCGATGCACCAGACGGCCAGGACGCCGCCATAGACCGCCCGGTCGTGGCGGTCGGCATCGAGAAAGGCGACCGGCAGCAATAGGAACAGCAGTCCCCAGTTTTTGATGTAGAACCAGAGGAAAGAGTCGCTCACGTTGTCCCAATTCCAGTTGAACTGCAAAAAGCTCCCCGCCTGCCGGAATGTGAACAGGAGCAGCTGCGGGAGCGCCAGCACTGCGACGATGAGCGCGTATTTCAGATATCCGAGCAGTTGCTGCTTGCCCTCGGCGCAAAACAGGCTGCGCATCAGATAGACGGCGCTGATAATCCCGAGCGCGAGGAAGGAATGCGTATGCACCAGCGGCAGTGCGCCGGCAAGCACGCCGAGCGCGAGGAAAGCCCGCCCGTCCCGTTCAAATGCGCCGCGATAGAGCAGGTAGAGGCAGGGGAACAGCAGCGCCCAGCCAAACAACGTCGCCCGCTGCGGGATCAGCATGTCCGCGATGGGGTTGACCCAGCGCAGGCCGAAGTCGGGGTAATTGGTCGGCGTTTCATAAAACGCAGTGAACAGGGTGGAGAGGCGATCGGGCTGGAATTGCGCCAGGTCAAAAAAGTAGGCGAAGCCAAAACCGCCGCCGACAAAGAACAACAGCGTTGCCAGACAGGCGATGCGCTTTTCGGACAGCCAGCGCTCAAAGAACAGATATACGCCCATCAGGACCAGCCCGTAGGCGAACATGGCGGGCAGCATCGTCGCAAAGCGCAGATCGGCGCCGAGCACATAGAATGTGGAACTGATGCTGTCGGAAAGGAACGGATAACCTACCGGCGTGTCGGGGCAGATCGAGTACATCGGCGGGAACGTGCCCTGTTCCGCAATGCTCGTGATGAACCCGAGGTGCATCGACAGGTCGCCGTAGGTCGATTGCCCGACCCACAGCGCGCCGTCGCGCTCTACGATGGTGTGCGTGGAGAGCAGGATCACGCCGAGCACGAACAGCGGCAGCAGCGTGAAGAGCATCGGAGCGTCGTCCAGCCAGGGGGCGCGTTTTTGCGTGCGGCGGCGGGCGACGAGGAAGCAGCCGCATCCGATTGCCGCCGCCGTGACAAGCGCGAGGAGCTGCGCGGTCAGCGTGAAGTCGATCAAAAAGGCCCAAAGCGCAGGCAGCCACAGCAGCATGACGAGCGCCGATACGCAGCCGAGCCAGACGCGAACGGTCGGCCGCATGTCGGCAAAAACAAGACGCGCTACGGCCAGACCGCATATGATAAAACAGGCCAGATAGGCCACCGAAAGCAGATCAAGCAGCAAATCGGAACCCTCCAACAAGACGGATAGTTCCAATATTATAGCACAGCGCGCGCGACATGAAAAGGTTGCAGAACAGCGCCGTCTGATCCGCCGGCCGTATAGCATGCCCGTTTTGGGGCAAAGATATGGCGAGGAGGACGACGCATGCTGGAGTTTTTGAGGGAGAACCGCAGGATACTCGTATGTACGGCGTTGGCGCTTTGCGCAGGCGTTCTGCTGGGCCTTGCGCTGCGACTGCCGGCTGCGGCGGCCGAGCCGTCGCCGGAGGCGGAGCAGGTGGGCAGCATCGGCGAAGCGTCGATCCTGCCCACCACCGCCGTCGAGCGGCAGGTTTGCTATCTGGCCTGCCACCATACGGTGGAACAGGTGATGGGCGATACGTCCCCGTTGATCGGGATGACGCGCCAGGAGCTGGCCGCCGCCTATCCCGACGCGGCGATTACGAGCTTTACCGCCGAGCGCGTGCGGTTCGTGCTGAGCGTGGACGGCTATTGCCCGGCGCACCTGCTGCTGCGCGCGGACGCACAGGGCGCGCTTGCGGTCTGGCGGATGCAGGAGGACGCGCTTGAGATGCAGCCCGTCCTGACGCTGGCCGCTACGCTCGACGCTTTCGACGGGGAGACGGCGGCGGCGTTGTCGGAGGGCGTGCTTTTTGACAGCATGGACGAGATCAACGCCTATCTCGAAAGCATGGAGAGTTGAAAGCAGCCGTTGCCTGTTTTCGGAGTTTGTAGTATACTGGCTACAAACTTTTGAGAGGCGGCATGGCGATGACACTTCTGGAACAGGCGCAACGCGCCAAAGCATCTTCCTACGAGCTATTAACGACCGATACAAAGGCGCGCGACGGGGCGCTGCTCGCCATGGCGGACGCGCTGGAGGCAAATGCCGACGCGATCCTCGCCGCCAATGAGCGGGATCTTGCGGCGGCCCGCGCGGCAGGCCGGCGCGAGGCGCTGCTCGACCGGCTGGCGCTGTCCCCTGCGCGCATCGCGGGCATGGCGGGCGGATTGCGCAAGGTTGCGTCGCTTCCGGACCCGGTCGGCGGCGCGGATTATGCGGCCCGCCGCCCCAACGGCCTGTCCATTGAAAAAAGGCGCGTGCCCATCGGCGTGGTCGGCATCATCTATGAGGCGCGGCCCAACGTCACGGCGGACGCGGCCGGCCTGTGCCTCAAGAGCGCGAACGCCTGCCTGCTGCGCGGCGGCTCGGAGGCCATTCACACAAACTCTGCCGTTGTCGACTGCCTGTCCGCTGCTGCTGCGGCGTTCGTACCGGCCGACGCGGTACAGCTTGTGCGCGACACGTCGCGCGAAACGGCGGCCGAGATGATGCGCCTGAACGGCTATCTGGACGTGCTGATCCCGCGGGGCGGGGCCGGGCTCATCCGTTCCGTGGTACAGACCGCGACGGTCCCGGTCATTGAGACCGGCGCCGGCGTCTGCCACACGTATGTGGACGCCGCCGCCGATATCCCGATGGCGGCGGCCATTGTGGCAAACGCCAAGTGTTCGCGGCCGTCGGTATGCAACGCCTGCGAAACGCTGCTCGTCCACCGGGATATCGCCGCGCGCGCGTTGCCGGCGATTGCCGCCGCGCTCGAAGCCGCGCATGCGACCGAGCTGCGCGGCTGCCCGCAAACATGCGCCATCCTGCCGCAGGCCCTGCCTGCGACGGAGGAGGACTGGTCGGCCGAATACGGCGATTACATCCTGTCCGTGCGCGTGGTTGACGGCGTGGAGGAGGCCATTCGGCACATCAATCGCTATGGCACTCACCACAGCGAGTGCATCGTGACCGAGCATCTTCCCACGGCGGAGCGGTTTTTGAACGCGGTGGACGCGGCGGCCGTCTACGTCAACGCTTCCACGCGGTTCACCGATGGCGAGGAGTTCGGCTTCGGCGCGGAAATCGGCATCAGCACGCAGAAGCTCCATGCCCGCGGGCCGATGGGGCTGCATGAGCTTACGAGCGTAAAATACGTCGTGCGCGGCGCGGGACAGGTCCGCTGAGGTGCTCGCATGGGAAACATCCGTCTGATCGCGCTTGATATCGATTTGACGCTTACTTCAAAGAAGGATGTCATCAGCGAACGCAACCTTGCCGCCATTCGCGCTGCGCAGGCGGCAGGCGTATTCGTGACCATCGCAACCGGCCGCGGGTTCCTTTCCAGCCGGCGCATCTGGCGTGCGCTTGCAATCGAGGGCCCCACCATTCAATATGGCGGCGCCATGCTCGTCCATTCGCCGGACGGCACGCCGCTCAGGGTACACGCGCTGCAGGCGGATCTGGTCCACGATGCGCTGGAGGCGGCGCACGAACTCGGCATTCATGTGCAGATTTTCGAGGGCGACACCGTCGTGACGGAGCGGGACTGCGAGTTTTTCCGATATTACTGCGCGCGAACGGATCTGCCGTTCCGCATTGAGCCGGCGCTGCGCGAACAACGCCACGAGAACATCCCGAAGGTGCTTGCCTATGCGGAGCCCTCGCTTGCGCCCGAATGCCGCGATCGTTTGGAAGAGGCGCTCGGCGGGCGCGCGCTGGTGACGATTTCCCAGCCCGGCTTTCTCGAGATCAACGGGCGCGACGTGTCCAAGGGCGCGGCGCTTGCGGAGCTGGCGGCCATGCGCGGCGTGGCGCAGGCCGCTGTCGCCGCCATTGGCGACAGCACGCTTGATCTGAGCATGGTCGAGTGGGCGGGACAGGGCGTGGCGGTTGCCAACAGCACGCCGGAAGTGCTTGCCGCCGCCGATCTGGTCGTACCCGCCTGCGAGGAGGACGGCGTGGCCGTCTATATCGAGCAATATGTACTGTGACCTGTGACCCGCCCGTGACGGACTGTCCAGGCCCCGCCGCTTCGGCCGCGCCATGCGCGGTCGTTCGCATGCCGGCGATTGACAAGCCCGCCCCGCAAACAGTATAATAATGCGGTTAACAAACGCATGAGGTGAACGATATGAAGCGAATTTCCCTGCTCTGCGCCCTGCTCGCGCTGCTGCTGGCCGCGACGGCCGTGCTGTCCGGCTGTGCGGCGCAGGACAAGCGCGTCGCCGTTCTCGTGGGCGACCGCGAGATCACGATGCAGCAGTTCAAAAACGCCTATCAGAACAGCCTGACCTATGCCGCGTTCTACTACGATATGTCCACGGACGAGGGCATCGAGGCCTATCAGGATGAGATTCTTGATTCGCTCATTCAGAGCGAAATGCTCCTCTACCAGGCCGATCAGGCGGGTATTGTGCTGACCGACGAGGAGGAGGCCGAGGCAAAGGCCGAGGGCGAGGAGGCCTATGAATCGTTCTATAACGATTTCCTTGAGCAGGCTGAAAGCGCCGGCGCATCCGATGTGCGCGCGTATGCCAACAAGCTGCTCACGGAGACGCTCGTGAGCAACGGCCTGACCGTTTCGCAGGCCAGGCAGTCCTATATCGACAATGCGCGCAACAACAGGATCATCGAGAAGATGCAAGACGCCATCTTTGCGGAGGTCGAGCCGACCGAGGAGGAACTGCGCGACATGTACGAGGAGGAGCTGCAGGCGCAGAAGGAACTGTTCGACGAAACGCCGTCGTCCTACTTCACCTATGAGTCGTCCGCCGCCTACGGCTACAGCTGCATCCCGCTGTATGTGCCGGATGGCTTTTTCCGTGTGCGGCAGATCCTCGTTGCGGACGAGGAGACGGCCAACGAACTGCACGAGCGCATCGAGGCCGGCGAGGACTTTGAGACGCTCCTTTCCGAGTACAATATCGATCCCGGCATGGCCGGCGACGATTATCTGGACGGCTATCTCGTCGGAGAGGGCGCCAACTATTTGTCGGAGTTTCTCGAAGCGGCGCTGGCGCTCGAAAAGGAGGGCGACGTGTCGCCCGTGGTGGAGAGCAGCAGCGGTTACCACATCATCAAGCGCATGCGCGACGAACGTTCGCATGTGATCGAATACGAGGACGAGAAGGAGACGCTGGACGCCTATTTCACCAGCCTTGTCAAGAGCGAGCATTTTGAGGAGGTGCTCACCGGCTGGATGGAGACGGAAGGGCTTGTCGTGCGCTATGAGGAGCTGTACCGCAGCGTCGGCAAATGAGCGCCAAAGCATGGAACGCTGGACGCCCGCAGGGAACACCCCGACGCGGGCGTCTCTGTTTTTTGCCCATTTTGACAAAAATAGCCGTGAAAGTGAAGAGATTTTGAAAATCGGGCGGGCGTGCTTGCGCGCTGCTCCAAAACACGGTATAGTTACATTATCTTGTGCGGGCAGGGGATAATCGATGGCTTATATTGAAATGCACGATGTGAAGAAGCAGTATCACATGGGCGAGGTTGTGATCAACGCGCTCAGCGGCGTAAGCTTTGAGGTGGAAAAGGGCGAGCTGTGCGTGGTCGTGGGGCCGTCCGGCGCAGGCAAGACGACGCTTTTGAACATTCTCGGCGGCATGGATACGGCGACGTCCGGCGAAGTGATCGTGGACGGCGTGCATGTGGAGAACTATGTAAAGCGCGAGTTGACGCTCTATCGCCGCAGCGTGGTGGGCTTTGTGTTTCAGTTTTACAACCTTGTGCAGAATCTGACCGCGCTGGAAAACGTGGAGCTTGCGGCGCAGATCTGCAAGGAGCCGCTGCCGGCCGAGCAGGTGCTCGAGGAGGTTGGGCTTTCGGAACGGATGCAGAACTTTCCGGCGCAGCTCTCCGGCGGTGAGCAGCAGCGCGTGTCCATCGCGCGCGCGCTGGCCAAAAACCCGAAGCTCATGCTGTGCGACGAGCCGACCGGCGCGCTGGACTACCAGACCGGCAAACAGGTGCTTACGCTCCTGCAGGATACCTGCCGCAAACAGGGGATGACCGTCATCATCATTACGCACAACGCCGCGCTCATGCCGATGGCGGATCGCGTGATCCGGGTGAAGAACGGCACGATCGCCAAACAGTATCTGAACGAAAAACCGGTATCGATCAGCGAGATCGAATGGTAAGGGCAGGAGCGTAACAGAGGGATGAAAACGCGGTATCTGTGGCGCAACCTGCGCCGGGAAATCCAACATACGCTGATGCGCGCGCTGTCCATTTTCAGCATTTCCGCCATCGGCGTGGCTTTTTTTACCGGTATTCGGGCCTCCGGACCGGACATGAAGCTGACGGCGGACGCCTATCTGGATAAATCCTGCCTTGCGGATATTACGGCCATGTCCACCGCCGGGCTCAGCGAGGATGATGTCCATGCGCTGGAGGAGATTCCGGGTGTAGAGGCTGTGGAGCCGGTGCTGACGGTAGATGCGATGATGCAGCATACCGGCGGCGACGATGCAGAGATCAACCTGCACCTCATCTCCATGCCGTTCCCGGAGCTGCTGGAAAATCCGATGACGTTCTCACTGCTCCCCGACTACGGGATCGACAGCGACGGGGAACACCTCGATAAGCTGGATATCGTATCCGGCCGGCTGCCGCAGGACGACCATGAGATCGTGCTCGACAACCTGCTCGCTGAAAGCGGCTACGCCATCGGGGACAGCGTGACGCTGACCACGTCCGGCGGCACCACGGAGCTGTATGTCACGGGTTTTGTGGAGTCCGCCCGGTATATTTCGAGTTTTGACCGCGGTACGAGCACCATCGGCAGCGGCAAGAGCGATGGCTTCGCCTATGCTTCCGGCAACGCCATCGCCAAGCTGGGCACGCGCATGCCCATGATGGCGATGTTTGCCGCCCGGTACACGCAGGTGGAGATCCGCGTTGCCGGGGCGGAGGAACTCAACTGCTTCACCGACGAATATGAGCACCTCGTTGACGAGGTCGTGCACCGCATCGAGGCGTATGGCGATACGACGGAGGCCACCTGGTACGTGCAGACCCGGAGCAATAACCCGGGTTATTCGGATTATTCGGCCAATACCGACCGGATAGCCGCCGTCGCCACGTTTTTTCCGCTGATTTTCCTGATCGTGGCGGCGCTCGTGGCCTTGACAACGATGACGCGCATGGTGGAGGAGCAGCGCGTGCAGATGGGCACGCTCAAGGCGCTCGGCTATTCGCAGCGCGCAATCGTCGCCCAGTATCTGATGTATGCCATCGTGGCGAGCCTGCTCGGCAGCGTGCTGGGCAGTCTGCTCGGCTTCTGGCTGTTCCCGACCGTCATCGGCTCCGCCTACGGCATCATGTACCGCCTGCCGAATTTCCAGACGCCCTACTGGGCGGATATTGCGCTGTTCTCCATCACTGCGGTCATGGGCTGCATCACGGCCGCGGCCGCGCTGGCGAGCATTGCAACATTGCGGGAGGTGCCCGCTTCGCTCATGCGGCCCAAATCGCCCAAGCCCGGCAAGCGCGTCATTTTGGAGCGGGTTCCGTGGCTCTGGAAGCGGCTGAACTTCACCGCCAAGGTTACCGTGCGCAATCTCATCCGTTACAAAAAGCGGTTCTGGATGAGCGTCGTTGGGATTGCGGGCAGCTGTGCGCTTCTGATCACCGGCTTTGGTGTTTCGGATTCCATCTACGGCATTGCGGAGCTGCAGTTTGAGGAGATCTGGGGCATGGACGTGCAGGCGTATACCTATGACCCCATGCCGGTGGAGGAGCTTTCCGCTCTCGTGGAGGCGCAGAACGATGGCTCACTGACCAATGTCGCCTTTTGCTATGACAAGACCGTTAAGGGCGGCGCGCCGGACGCGGAGGACACCATGGAGATTCACATGTTCGCCGTCCACGATCCGGAAGCGTTTGCCAGTCTTGTGCGGCTGCAGGATATGCAGGGCAATCCCGTGGAGCTGACGGACGAGGGCGTGGTCATTACCCAGAAGCTGGCCGAAAACCATAATCTGTCCGCCGGCGATACGTTGGAACTGGAAAGCGGCTCTTCCGTATATGAGGTGCCGGTTGCTGCGGTTGTGGAGAACTATGTCGAGCATTACGCCTATTTTACACCGGCGCTGTACGAGCGCATAACGGGTGAGACGCTGCAGTATAACGGCGTGCTGGCCAGCGTGGATGGGCTCACCGAGGAGAACGAGGACGAGCTGGCGAAGCTGTTGCTGAGCGACACGCGCGTGTATACGGTGGTGTTCCTGAGCGATATGTTTGACAGCGTGTGGGACAGCCTGAGCGTGCTCAACTATGTCGTCGGCATTCTCATCCTGTCCGCTGCCGTGCTGGCGTTTGTCGTCATGCTCAACCTGACGAACATCAATATCACCGAGCGCCGGCGGGAGTTGGCAACATTGCAGGTGCTGGGCTTCACCGACCGGGAGATGTACGATTATGTGTTCCGTGAGAACAACTCCCTCGCTGTCATCGGAACGCTGCTGGGGCTTGTGCTGGGACGGGTGCTGCACCGGTTCGTGATCGTTACCTGCGAGGTGGACATGGTCATGTTTGCACGCGATATCAAACCGCTGAGCTTTGTGTACAGCTTTGCGCTGACCATCGCGTTTTCGCTCGCGGTCAACCTGCTGATGCGGCGGAAGGTCCGCTCCATCGACATGGTGGAATCGCTCAAGAGCGCCGAATAATTCCGGATCGACCCGGTGAATGCAGATTATGAAATGGAGTGAACGCAAATGAAGAAGAGCGTGCGGGTCATCGGCCTGATACTGGCCATCCTGTTCCTGCTGGGCGGCGGGGCCGGGCTGATCGCGGCGATCGTGGGGGGCGCGGCATGAGGACCGTTCTGAAACGGGCGGCCTGTCTGCTGCTCTCTCTTTTGTTGCCTCTGACGGTCGCGCTTGCCGACGATGGGCAGGATGCAGCCGTTGAAAAGCTCGACCGCAGCGAGACGGTTTACGTGACGGCGACCGCATCCGGCGAAGTATCTTCCGTGCTGTCCAGCGTGTACATCGTGAACCCGGACGGGCGGGCGGAGATTTCCGACACCGCGCGGCTGACGGACGTCCACAACGTGCTGGCCAACGACAATCCGGTGCAATCGGGCGACACCTATACCTTCCATGCCGACGGCGACGACGTCTGCTATCAGGGCGTTTCGACGGACGAACTTCCGTTTGCCATGCAGGTGACGTATGCGCTCGACGGGAAACCGATCGAACCGGAAGCTCTTGCCGGCAAAAGCGGGCGCGTCGATATCACGATCACCTATGAAAACCGTCTGCTCAACGACGTGACGTTGGGGGACGAGACGATCACGCTGTATACGCCGCTGAACATCGTGACGATCATCGCGCTCAACGACGGGTTTTCCAACGTGCACTGCACCAACGCCCACATTCTCACGGATGCGGGCAGCGTCTCCGTCATCGGCATGACGTTTCCCGGTCTTGCGCACAACCTCGACACCGAGGAAGAAGACGAGTTGAGCCCCAGCCTGTACTTCACGGCGGATGTGGAGAACTTTGAGCTGGATTCGATCATGGCCGTCATCATGCCCGATCTGTTCGACTCGGACGACCTTGAGCGCATAGACGAGCTGCGCGACTTTGTGGACGGCGTGGACACGCTCGCCGATGCGGCGGACGAACTCGCCTCGGGCGGCGCCAGCCTCTCCTATGGCCTGGGCAAGCTGGCCGATGCGATGGAGGAGTTTTCCACCGGTCTGGATACCGCCGTGTCGGCCATGGACGACGGGTACGCGAGCGCCGCACAGAGCGTGCAGACCATGCAGCAGAGCCTGAATACGGCGCTCGACGGCGCGATTGCGACTATCGACGGCATCCAGCTTTCCGGCGCTTCCACCGCTGCGGAAGCGGTCGTGGCACAACTCGCCGATCAGGGCTTTATGCCGGAGCAGCTGGAGGCGGTAAAGACGGTGGTAGCGGGCGTGTGGACCCAGCAAAATGCGGCGCTGACAGCGCAGCTTGGCGGGCTCAAGGCCATTCTGCAACAGCTCAAATCCGGCCTGTCCGGCCTTGGCAGCCTGCTTGCGTTTGGCGATGCGATCGACGGCATGCAGTTGCTGGCCGACGCCGCCGTGGAGATTGCCGACGGGCTTGCCAGCTCGGCCAGCGGAGCGCGCAGCCTGTCGAGCGGACTCAAGGAATTCAACGAGGACGGGATGGGCGAGTTGCAGGAGAACACCGATGGCATTGCCCTCGCGCTCGACCGCAAGGACGCGATGCTGGATTTGGCCGAAGCGTATACCAGCTTTTCCGGCGATTCGAACGCTTCCTCCGGCTCCGTGCGATTCATAGTGACGACGGACAGCATTTATATGCCAAAGGTTTCACCCGCTCCTACGCCCGACCCTGACGCCGAGACGGAGGAGACCTCCGGTTTCTTCGCGCGGGTCTGGGATTGGATCACCGGCCTGTTCGGCGGTTGAGCGCCGTACGGGCGGCGGCAGGAAGGCGTAGAAAGCCACGGACGCATGGCTTGCCCGGGGATTTGCGCAGCCACGACGGCCGCGGATGCGCGGCCTTGCTGGGCTTCGGCCAAGCGCCGCCGGGAGCGGAGCGCCCCCGGAAGCCTGCCGCAAGGGGCGGAGATGATCGATGCCGGGCACGGTTGCCATAACCGTGCCCGGCGTGTTTTTGGGGACGCTCATATCCAGCAGGTTCGGGCGCCCGATTGAAGCGATTGCACACCCCAAGCAAAACCGAAAAAACACCCCTCCATACTTGGGTGGACAGCTCGGCCAAGCCATCCGGTCGAGAGCCTGCGGAGGGAAAATAGTCGCCGCCGCAACCATATTTGCGGCAGCCGCCGCATCGGGACGCGTTCCCTGTGGGTTGCGGCAGGGCGGGGCAGAACAGGGGCAAAAGCAGGGGCTCTTCCGGTATGAGCCGCGTTTCCGAGCATTGCAGGCCCCTGGGACCGGATTGGTCGAAAATGCAAAATATGCGGTACCGTTTTTTCACATTTTCTTCGTATTTGGCGATTGACTTCATGGGGATCGCTGGGTATAATAGGTTTAGCACTCAACAAAAGAGAGTGCTAACAACATCAAGTTTTATGTATCAAACACAGGAGGACTTGTTCTATGAAACTCAAACCGTTGGCTGATCGCGTGGTCATCAAGAGCCTCGAAAACGAAGAGGTCGTCAAGGGCGGCATCATCCTGCCCGGCAGCGCCAAGGAAAAGCCGCAGATGGCGGAGGTCGTCGCGGTCGGACCCGGCGGCGTGGTGGACGGCAAGGAGGTCTCCATGTATGTGAACGTGGGCGACCGGGTGATCTATTCGAAGTACGCCGGCACGGAGGTCAAGCTGGACGACGTGGAGTATATCGTCGTGCGGCAGAACGATATACTGGCCATTGTGGAATAACAGCAAGGAGGATTTGACTTATGGCTAAGCAGTTGAAATATGGCGAAGAGGCAAGACGCGCGTTGGAGATGGGGCTTGACCAGCTCGCCAACACCGTGAAGATTACGCTTGGGCCGCGCGGCCGCAACGTCGTGCTGGATAAGAAATACGGCGCGCCGCTGATCACCAACGACGGCGTGACCATTGCCAAGGAAATCGAGCTGGAGGACCCGTTTGAGAACATGGGTGCGCAGTTGGTCAAGGAGGTCGCTACCAAGACCAACGATGTGGCGGGCGACGGTACGACCACCGCTACGCTGCTTGCGCAGGCGATCGTCCGCGAGGGCATGAAGAACGTTGCCGCCGGCGCCAACCCGATGGTGCTGCGCCGCGGTATCGAGGCCGCCGTGGACGAGACGGTCGCCGGGCTCAAGGCCATTTCCAAGCCGGTCAGCGGCAAGACGGCCATTGCGCAGGTCGCCGCCATTTCCGCGGGCGACGAGAAGGTCGGGCAGCTCATCTCCGATGCGATGGAGAAGGTCGGCAACGACGGCGTCATCACCGTGGAGGAGAGCAAGACCATGAAGACCGAGCTCAACGTGGTCGAGGGCATGCAGTTTGATCGCGGCTATGCCTCCGCCTACATGGCGACCGATATGGACAAGATGGAAGCGGTGCTGGATGATCCGCTCATCCTCATCACCGAGAAGAAGATCAGCAACATCCAGGAGATCCTGCCGCTGCTGCAGCAGGTCGCGCAGACGGGCAAGAAGATGCTCATCATCGCCGAGGATGTGGAGGGCGAGGCGCTGGCCACGCTGGTGCTCAACAAGCTGCGCGGCACGTTTACCTGCGTCGCCGTCAAGGCGCCGGGCTTTGGCGACCGCCGCAAGGCGATGCTGCAGGATATCGCCATCCTGACCGGCGGGCAGGTCGTCTGCGACGAGCTGGGCCTTGAGCTCAAGGATACCACGATTGACATGCTGGGCCGTGCCCGTCAGATCAAGGTGGACAAGGAGAACACCGTCATCGTCGAGGGCGCCGGCGACAGCAAGGAAATCGCTGCCCGCATCTCCTCCATCCGCAAGCAGATCGAGGACACGACTTCCGATTACGACCGGGAGAAGCTGCAGGAGCGGCTGGCCAAGCTGGCCGGCGGCGTGGCGGTCATCGCCGTTGGCGCTGCGACCGAGGTCGAGATGAAGGAAATGAAGATGCGCATTGAGGATGCGCTCAACGCGACCCGTGCGGCCGTGGAAGAGGGCATTGTCCCGGGCGGCGGCGTGGCGTTGATCAATGTCATGGATCGCGTGAAGAAGCTCGCCGATTCCTGCACGGGCGATAAGAAGACCGGCGTGCAGATCGTGCTGCGCGCGCTGGAGGAGCCGGTGCGCCAGATCGCTGCCAACGCGGGCGTCGAGGGTTCCGTGGTTGTGGAAAACATCAAGCGCGAGAACAAGCCGGGCTATGGCTATGACGCCGCGACCGATACGTACGGTATCATGGAGGAGAAGGGCATCGTGGACCCGACCAAGGTTTCGAGAAGCGCGCTGCAGAACGCCGCTTCCGTCGCCGCGATGGTGCTCACGACGGAGAGCCTTGTCGCCGACATCCCGACGCCTCCGGCTGCACCGGCAGCCCCGGACATGGGCGGCGCAGGCATGTATTGAGGAACGGACCGTTTTTGCGGGAATGCGCGGGTGCGGCAGGAATGCCGCGCCCGCGCTTGTTTGTCCTGCCGCCCGCGTGGCCGGCGCAAGACGGCCGGCAAACACGCCCCGCCGTCATGTCTCCGGCGGCAACAGATCGACTGCGACCAGCTCCGGCCGGTTCCAAACGCGCGGCAGGATCCTTTGGGAAAGACCGCGGCTGACGACCATGCGCGTGCCGCCGCCAAGGTCGTACAGACCGCCGGCATAGGCCGGAAAGATCCCCTGATTTGGCGCATACAACCCGTTGAACAGACCGGGGATGCGCACCTGCCCGCCATGCGCATGCCCGGCGAGCACGAGGTCGAAACCGGCTGCGCGATAGGCGCTCACCCGCTCCGGCCGGTGTGTGAGAAGGATGGTGAAAGCGCCCGGCGCCGCTGTAGCGCGACCGTGCAGAAGCTGCTCGCGCCAGAGATCGGTTTTCCCGCGTGGACGGGGAAAGGCGATGGGATCGTCCACGCCGCACAGCGCGAGGCGCTGGCGGCCGCAGCGCACGGTTATCGCATCGCCGTCAAGCACGGCGACGCCGCATGCTGCAACATCGCGCTTGATGGCCTCCAGCCTGCCGGTATGCACCTCGTGGTTGCCGGTCACATAAAAGCTCGGGTATGCCGCCCCCAGCCGTTCCAAGAGCGTCCAGGCCGGCGCTTCCGGCAACACGTCGTCCACAAGGTCGCCCGGCAACAGCACCAACTGCGGTGCAAGCGCCGCCAAAGCCTCCAGCAGCTCCGCCTGGCCGTCGCCATATTGCGCGCCGTGCAGGTCGGCGATGACCGCAAGGCGCACCGGAGCGGCCAGACGGACGTCGCGGACGTCATAGCGCACCGTGGCGAGGCGGCAGGAAAGCGGACCGGCCGCGGGTAGGTTCCAGTGCAGATGCTTCATAGCGGCAGTATAGCATAGATGGAGTCCGGCTGCCAACCCGGCGCTGCGCGGGAAAACAACGCCCCGTTCGCGCGAGAGCGAACGGGGCGTTTGCCGTCCTGAGACCGGCGCCTGCCGGAATGCCGGAGTGGGCGCGACGGGGCGTTTCAGCTGAGCTCGAACATGCCCATATAGAGCTGGTAGTATTTCCCCTTCTGTTCCAGCAGATCGTCGTGGTCGCCGCGCTCGATAATCTGTCCGTGCTCAAGCACCATGATCGCGTTGGAATTGCGCACGGTGGAGAGACGGTGGGCGATGACGAACACGGTGCGCCCGGCCATCAAACGGTCCATGCCCATTTCGATCAGCCGTTCGGTACGCGTGTCGATGGAGCTGGTCGCCTCGTCGAGGATCAGCACCGGCGCATTGGCGACCGCGGCGCGCGCGATGGCAAGCAGTTGCCGCTGCCCCTGCGAGAGGTTGGCGCCGTCGCCTGTGAGCACCGTGTCATAGCCCTGCGGCAGATGGGTGATGAAGAAATGCGCGTTGGCCAGCTTGGCCGCCGCCTCGATCTCTTCGTCCGTGGCGTGCAGGTTGCCGTAACGGATGTTGTCGCGTACGGTGCCGGTAAACAGGTGCGTGTCCTGCAACACCATCGACAGGGAGCGGCGCAGGTCGCTCTTGCGAATATCCTTGACGTCGATCCCGTCGTACGTAATGCGGCCATGCTGCACGTCGTAAAAGCGGTTGATGAGGTTTGTGATGGTCGTCTTGCCAGCGCCGGTCGAGCCGACAAACGCAATCTTCTGCCCCGGTTTTGCATAGAGCGAGACATCGCGCAGGACGTCGTGCCCCTCCTCATAGGCAAAGGTCACGTGGTCAAAGCGCACGTCGCCGCGCAGCTCGACCAGACGGAACCCGCCGGGCTCGCCGGCGTCCGGCACCTTCCAGGCCCACAGGCCCGTATAGTGGTCGGTTTCAAGGAGCATGCCGTCCTCGCCACGCTGCGCATACACCATTGTGACATTGCCGTCGTCGATCTCCGGCGTACCGTCTATCAGCTCAAAAATGCGCTCGGCACCGGCCAGTGCGTTGAGAAGGCTGTTGAACTGCTGTGAAATCTGCGTCAGCGGGTTGGTGAACTGGCGCGTATACTGCAGGAACGCGGCGATGGTGCCGATGTCCATCATGCCGGAAATGGCGAGACCGGCGCCGGCCGCAGCGGAGACGGCGTACAGCACATAGCTCAGGTTGCCCATGATGGGCATGAGGATCATTGCAAACGTCATGGCCGCCGTAGAGTCGCGCCGCAGGCCCTCCGCGAGTACGCTGAAGTCGGCCTCCACCTTTTCCTCATGGCAGAAGACCTTGACCTCGCGCTGCCCCTCGATCATCTCTTCCGCATAGCCGTTGGCGGCGGCGAGCGCGGCCTGGCGGCGGGCGAAGAAGTGCGACGAGCGCTTGCCGATGAACTTCACGATGACGAGCATCAGCACAAACATTACGAGCACGATCAGCGTCAGCAGCGGGGTGAGGATGAGCATCATCGTCAGCACGCCGACGACGGAGATCGTGGAAACGATCAGCTGCGGCAGGCCCTGCCCGAGCATCTCGCGCATGGCGTCGGTGTCGTTGGTGAAGCGGCTCATGATTTCGCCGTGCGTGCGCGTGTCGAAGTATTTGATGGGAAGCGTTTGCAGCTTGTCGAACATCTCGCAGCGCACCGTTTCCAGAATGCCGGTGGCGACGTTGATCAACAGGCGGTTGCCGACAAACGTGCCCAGCGCGCCGAGCGCATAAATACCGGCAAGCGCGAGCACCGTTCCAAGCACGGGCATCATGGAGGCGCCGCCGGCCTCAAACAGCGCCGTAATCTGGTTGAACAGCGGTTTGAGCAGATAGGTGCCCAATACGCTCGCGGCGGAAGAGATGATGAGGCTCGGGATGATGATGGCGAGCAGGCCGCTGTATTTGCCGAGGTAACGCATGAGGCGCAGGAAGGTGTGCTTCGCGTTTTTCGGCTTTGCAAATGCGTGACGTTGCGGACCGGGCATATTATGCCACCCCCTTCTGCTGCGAATGGTAGACTTCCTGATAGATCTGATTTGTGGCGAGCAGCTCGTCGTGCGTGCCCACCGCGTCGATCTGGCCGTCGTGCATGACGATGATGCGATCCGCATCCATGACGGATGTGATGCGCTGCGCGATGATGAGCTTGGTCGTATCCGCCAACTGCGTGCGGAACGCATGGCGGATGGCCGCGTCGGTCGCGGTATCCACGGCGGAGGTCGAGTCATCAAGAATCAGGATCTTCGGGGATTTTAGCAGCGCGCGCGCGATGCAGAGCCGCTGCTTCTGACCGCCGGATACGTTCACACCGCCCTGCCCGAGCACGGTGTCGTATCCATCCGGGAAGCTCATGATAAAGTCATGCGCAGCGGCGGCACGGCAGGCCGCCTCGATCTGCGCGTCCGTTGCGTTCTGGTTGCCCCAGCGCAGGTTGTCGCGGATCGTGCCGGAGAAGAGCACGTTCTTTTGCAGCACCATGCCGACGTCGCCGCGCAGGGATTCGATCTTATAATCGCGCACGTCGCGCCCACCGACGAGCACCTGCCCGGAAAGCACGTCGTACAGCCGCGGGATCAGCTGCACCAGCGTGGTCTTGGCCGAACCGGAACCGCCGATGATGCCGATGACCTCGCCGGAACGGATGGACAGATTGATGTGGGCAAGCGTCAGGTTGGACGGATTGTCCGAATAGGAGAAGCAGACATCGCGGAACTCAATGCTGCCGTCGGCGGGTTTCACATCCGCGTCGGCCGGCCCGTCCGTGATGACGGGGTCCTCGGTCAGGACCTCATAGATACGCTTGGCGGAGGCGGATGACAAAACAAAGTTGACAAACGCCATCGTAATCATCATGAGCGCCATGAGGATCTGCGAGATGTATGCAATGAAGCTCATCAGGTCGCCCGCGGCCAGCTGCCCGTCGATGACGTGCCCGCCGCCGAGCCAGATGACCGCAATGATGCAGGTGTACATGGTGATCTGCATCAGCGGCGAGGTGATGACCAGCAATGTTTCGGCGCGCTTTTGCGCCTTTTTGACCGCTGCGGCGCTGCGCTCGAACTTGTCGATCTCATAGTCCTCGCGGACGAACGCCTTGACGACGCGGATGGCGATCAGGTTTTCCTGGGCGTCCGCGTTCATCTGGTCGTACTTTTTCAACATGTCGTTGAACAACGGGTATGCAAGGCGCGACACGACGGCCATTGTAATGCCGAGAAACGGAATGGCCGCCAGCATGATCACCGACAGCTTCCCGCTGATGCGCACGGCCATCAGCGTTGCCAGCACGAGCATCAGCGGCGATCGGGCCATGAGCCGTATCATGATCTGAAAGGATTGCTGGATGTTGGTGATGTCGTTGGTCAGGCGCGTCACGAGCGATGCGGTGGAAAACTTATCGATGTTCTTTGCGGAGAACGCCTGCACGCGCGCAAAGAGCGCAAGCCGCAGGTTCTTGGCCGCCCCATTGCTCGAATACACGGCGAACCGTGCGCCGAGCGCGCCAAAGAGCAGGGCGCCCATCGCCATCAACACCATGAGCCCGCCGGTGCGCAGCACATAGGGCAGATCCTTGTTCGGGATACCGATGTCGATGATGTCCGCCATGAACAGGGGGATGAACACCTCCAGGACGACTTCGGCTGCAACGGTGAGCGGCGTGAGAATCGTTGTGTGCCAGTACCCGCGTACATAGCTGAACAGTTTTTTAATCATGCATTTTCTCCTTCCCTGGGGTGCTTGCATTCCCGCCACGGGGGCATGGATGGGATGGTGCCGCCGTTGAGATTGGCAATCATCCGGCCGAGCAGATCGGCAAACTGCAGCAAATCCGCCTCCGAAAGGCCGCGAAGCATCTCCGCGTTGAGCAGGTCAAAGCTGCGGCGGTATTCCTCCGCGAGTGCGGTGCCGCTCCTTGTAGCGTAGAGGCGATTGCAACGCAGATTGTCCTCGTCCACACGCTTTTCGATCAGCCCGGCCCGTTGCAGCCGCTTGGTGGACTGCGCGATGGAGGCCGGCGAGACCATCAGCCTGCATGCAAGCTGGTGCTGTGTGCAGCCTGGTGAAGCGATGAGGCACTCGAGCACGGGGAGCTGGCCGTCGTATAGCCCGCAGCCGCTGGTATGCTCGCGCAGGCGCTTGCCGCGCAGCACGTTCAGCGTAATCATCCGGCCGATGACTTCCCAACTGTTCATGCCGTACCCTCCTTCCGATTGATAACCGCTTAACTATCAAACTTGACCATCATAGCAGGTGCGGCAGGATCTGTCAAGGGAATTCCGGATTTCCCACAAAATGAATTGTACAATGGCCGCCGGCATGGTAAAATACTAAAACAACGCGCCTGCGCGCGGCGGATGCGGCGCGCGGGGCGAGAACGGGCGCACAAGAGACAAACGGAGATATGAGAAAAACGGTCAACGGCAATACCGGCGGCGTGCGCGAGGTGTTGCTCAGGGAAATGGAATCGCTGTATGCGATGGAACAGGGGCAGGATACGTTTTTGTCCGACGAACTGTGCAGCGCACTGGCGCGATATACGGGGCTGATCGGGCGGGAAATCCTGGTCTATATTGGGCGCAACGGCAACATCGAAGAGGTGCGCATCGGAGACGATCACACCGTTTCCATGCCGGAGATGCGTCTGGTGCGCAATGCGGACCGGCTGTGCGGCGTGCGCTGCATCCATACGCACCCGCGCGGCAGCGGCCTGCTTTCCGATGTGGACGCCGGGTCGCTCGGTTCGTTGCGGTTGGACGCCATGGCGGCCATCGGCGTGACGGAGGACGGCCGCGCCACAAGCGTATGCGTAGGCTATTTGGGGGAGCAGGAGGGAGACCGGCGCCAGACCGTGCTCTACGGTCCGATGCGCGCCTACCATCTGCCGCAAAAGCAGCTGATGGACGCGATTTTCGAGGCGGACGCCCGATTTGCGTCGAGCGCCTATGCGGTGACGCAGGCGCGCCCGGAACGGGCGATTCTTGTGGGGATCGACGGCGCTGAAGGATACGACACGCTGGAGGAGCTGGCGGCGCTGGCGGAGACGGCGGGCGTGCAGGTCGTGGGCCGCTCGGTGCAGCGGCGGCGCGCCGTGGACAATGCGACGTATATCGGCACCGGCAAGGCGGAAGAGCTTGCGCTCGACGTCAACGCGCTCGAGGCCGATCTGGTCATTTTTGACGACGAACTGTCCGCCATCCAGATGCGCAATCTGGAGCAGTCGCTCGGCGTGCCGATCATCGACCGCACCATGCTCATCCTCGACATCTTCGCCATGCGCGCCCAGTCGCGCGAGGGCAAGCTGCAGGTGGAGCTTGCCCAGCTCAAGTACCGGCTGCCGCGCCTGCTCGGCATGGGGCGGGCGCTTTCCCGCCAGGGCGCTTCCGGCGTCGGGATGCGCGGGCCGGGCGAGAAAAAGCTCGAGATCGACCGCCGCCGCATTCGCCGCCGCATCTTTGAGCTCGAGCAGTCTCTCGCCGAAATTGAAAAACAGCGCGGCCTGCGCCGCGAGCGCCGCCTGCAGGGCCCTGTACCGATGGTTGCGCTTGTGGGGTATACCAATGCGGGCAAATCCACGCTGCTCAACCGGTTGTCCGGCAGCGATGTGCTCGCCGAGGACCGGCTTTTTGCCACGCTCGACCCGGTTGTCCGGCAGGTCCCGCTGCCTTCCGGTGGCGAATGCCTGCTGTCGGACACGGTGGGCTTTATCAACAAACTGCCGCACGACCTTGTGCGGGCGTTCCATTCCACGCTTGAGGAGGTGCGCAGCGCCGCGTTGATTCTGCATGTAATCGACTGCACAAGCCCGTATGCGGATGTGCAGGCGCGCGTGGTGGAGGGTGTGCTCGCGCAGCTCGGCGCGGCGGATACGCCGCGGATCAATGTTTACAATAAGACGGACGCGGCGCAGGGGCCGTTTGCGATGCGCGGCGAGTCCGTCCGCATCAGCGCCCGCACGGGCGACGGGGTGAACGAACTGCTCGAGCGCGTGGAGCAGGCGCTGAACCGGCGCCAGGTGCGCGTCGAGCTTGTCGTACCCTATGACCGGTATGAGGCGATGCGTCTGCTGCATGAGCTCGGCGCCATACGGCAGGAGACGCACGAGCCGGACGGCACACATGTCGTCGCTCTGCTGGATGAATCGCAGCTCTGGCGCGTGCAGAAGGCGCTGTCCTGAAGGCACATCCTGGCCGAACGTTGCATAAGGTATCCTATCCGGCGCGCTGCGGGCGCACGGATTTGTCTTGCGTTTTTTGGTTGGAATGATATAATGGGAAAACCGCCCCTTCGGGCGGGGAACAGGAGCGGGGAACATGATCGGACTGCTGGCAAGATGGCTGATTCCGAACCGGGAGGATGTGCGCGCGCCAGAGGTGCGCAGCGCCTATGGCACGCTGTGCGGCGCCGTTGGCATTGCGTTCAATGCGCTGCTCTTTTTGGGCAAGCTGCTTGCCGGTTCCATTTCCGGCTCCATTGCCGTGACGGCGGATGCGTTCAACAACCTGTCGGACGCTGGCTCTTCTCTCATTACGCTCATCGGCTTTCGCATGGCGGGCCGCAAACCGGACCCGAAACATCCGTTCGGACACGGGCGGATCGAGTATATTTCCGGCTTTATCGTGGCGCTTGCCATCCTGCTGATGGGCGTCGAGCTGCTGGTGAGCTCCATTGAGAAGATCGCCGCCCCGGAACCGGTGGAGTTCAGCCCGCTGACGGTCGGCATTCTTGCCGCGTCTATTCTCGTAAAGCTCTATATGGCCTTCTATAACCGCCGCATCGGCGCGCGCATCGACTCCACCGCCATGCGCGCCGCCGCAACCGACAGCCTGAGCGACTGCGTTGCCACCGGCGTCGTCCTCCTTTCCACACTGATCGGCCACTGGACCGGGCTGCACATCGACGGCTGGTGCGGCCTGCTCGTGGCGCTGTTCATCCTGTATGCGGGCTTTGGCGCCGCGCGAGAGACGGTCGGCCCACTGCTGGGCGAACCGCCGACAAAGGAATACGTGCAGCAAATCGAGGAGTTTGTGCTCTCGCATGAGGGCGTTGTCGGCATTCACGACCTCATCGTCCACAACTACGGGCCGGGCCGCAGCATGATCTCGCTCCATGTTGAAGTGCCTGCAAACGGAGACATACTTGAGCTGCACGATATGATCGATAACATTGAGCACGGCCTGCGCGACCGCATGGGGTGCGATACGGTCATCCACATGGATCCGGTCGTCACGGACGATGAACATGTGCAAACCCTGCGGGAGACGGTGCGCGGCTTTGCCGAGGAGATTGATCCCGCCATTACGATCCACGATTTCCGCATGGTCAGCGGGCCGACGCATACGAACCTCATCTTTGACGCCGTGGTGCCATTCCGGTTCCGCCTTTCGGATGAGGAGGTGCGCCGCCGGCTGGCCGAGCGTGTGCGCACGATTGACGGCAATTATTATGCCGTGATTGAAATTGACAAGTCGCATGTACTCTGAGCCGCTACTCAGCGCCGCTGGGCCGCTGGCAACCCTGTACGAAGGAGGATATCGATGAAGAAGCTGGGCGCGCGCGTTTGGGTATCGCTTCTGCTGATCGGGCTTGCGGGGCAATTCGCCTGGACGATTGAGAACATGTACTTCAACGTCTTTCTGTACAACACCATTTCCACCGACCCGAACTACATCGCCGCCATGGTGGCGGCAAGCGCGGCGGTCGCCACGCTGACGACGCTGTGCATGGGCGCGCTGTCCGACCGGATGGGCCGGCGCAAGGCGTTCATCTGCGTTGGCTATATCCTCTGGGGGCTGTCCACGCTCGCTTTCGGCTACATTACGGTTGAAAATGCGGCGCGCTGGTTCCCGGCGGCCAATGCCGTTGCGGCGGCTGCCGTACTCGTGGTGGTGATGGACTGCGTGATGACGTTTTTCGGCTCCACGGCCAACGATGCGGCGTTCAACGCCTATGTCACCGATCAGACCACGAGCGAGAACCGGGGACGCGTGGAATCGGTGCTGGCCGTACTGCCGCTGCTGTCCATGCTCGTGATCTTCGGTGCGTTTGACGGCATGACCCAGCAGGGACGCTGGCGGGAATTCTTCCTGATTTTCGGCCTTCTCGTCATTGCCGTTGGCGTACTGTCGTTCTTTTTGCTGCCGGAGAGCCGCGTGGAGAAGCGCACGGGCGGATTTCTGCCCGCGCTGACCTATGGGTTCCGGCCGTCCGTTGTGCGAGAAAACCGGCGTCTGTATCTCGCGTTCGGCGCGCTTTGCCTGTTTTCGGTGGCGGTGCAGGTGTTCTTTCCCTATCTCATCATCTATTTACAGACGTATCTGCATCTGAATTCGTATGCAATCGTGCTCGGCGTGGTGTTGCTCGCCGCGTCGCTCATCTCGGTTCTCTCCGGACGGACCATTGATCGCATTGGCAAATTGCGCTGCGTTCCCGCGGCCGTGTCGGTCATGTGCGTCGGCCTGGTGCTGATGTATTTTGCCCGGTCCATCGGCTTCGTGATCGCCGCCGGCATCGTGATGATGGCGGGATACATGCTCGTGACCGCGGTGTTGTCCGCCGTTGTACGCGACTATACGCCGGCCGGGCGCGTCGGGAGCTTTCAGGGCATCCGCATGATCTTTGGCGTGCTGGTGCCGATGATCGTGGGCCCGTTCCTCGGCGCTGCGGTCATTCGCGGCGCGGCGGGCACCTATGAGGAGCTGGGCGTGGTCAAGGACGTGCCGACGCCCGCCATTTTCTTGACCGCCGCCGCCGTGCTGCTGACGGTTTTCCTGCCCGTGCTGCTGCTGCGCAGGGAGGAGAGGGGGGCGCGCGGATGAACCGGGCTCCCATCGATTCTTCTTCGCCGGTGCTGCCGGAATATCCGCGGCCGCAGCTGCGCCGCGACAGCTATCTGAACCTGAACGGCCCCTGGGACTATGCCATCACCGATACGGACGTGCAGCCCGAGCGGTTTGACGGACAGATACTCGTCCCCTTTTCGCCGGAGGCGCCGCTCTCAGGCGTGCGGCGCACGCTCACGCCGGACCGGTTTTTGTGGTATCGCCGCCGCGTGACGTTGCCGGCGGGCTTTGTGCGCGAGCGCACGCTGCTCCATTTCGGCGCCGTCGATCAGGAGGCCGCCGTGTTTGTCAACGGCGAGCAGCTCGCCCATCACATCGGCGGCTATCTGCCGTTCTTCTGCGATGTGACCGAGGCGTTGCATGGCGGCGATGCGCTGGAGATCGTCGTCTGCGTGCGGGACGGGACGGACGCGTCGTACCACACGCGCGGCAAGCAAAAGCGCGCGCGAGGCGGTATCTGGTACACGCCGCAGAGCGGCATCTGGCAGACAGTCTGGATGGAGAGCCTGCCGAAGACGCATATCCGTTCGTTGCGCATTACGCCGCTGTTCGACGAGGCGGCGGTGGAACTGCGCGCGCAGACGAGCCTGCCCTGCGCCTGCGTCGCGCGGCTCGACGGCCGGACGGTCACCTTCTGCAGCGGCACGGCTGTACGCATCCCCATGCCGGGCTTTCATCCGTGGTCGCCGGAGGACCCCTTCCTCTACGACCTCACCCTGGAGGCGGGGGAGGACCGCGTGGAGAGCTATTTTGCCATGCGCAGCTTTGGCGTGGGGCCGGACGCCGAGGGACGGCCGCGCCTGTTGCTCAACGGGAAGCCGTATTTCCATACCGGCGTGCTCGACCAGGGCTACTGGCCGGAAGGGCTGTATACCGCCCCGTCGGACGAGGCCCTGGCCGCCGATATCGCGCTCATGAAGCGCATGGGCTTTAACATGCTGCGCAAGCACATCAAGGTGGAGCCGTTGCGCTGGTATTACCATTGCGACAGGCTGGGCATGCTCGTCTGGCAGGACATGCCCAACGGCGGCGGCCGCTACCGGCTCTCCACCGTATCGCTGCCGCTGTTTACCGGCCGGCACCGGGACGATCACGCATACGCCGCCTTCGCACGGCAGGAGGCCGCCGGCCGGCGCGAGTTTGCCAAGGAGCTCCGCGAGATGGTAGAGCACCTGTACAACTGCCCCTGCATCGCCATGTGGGTGCCCTTCAACGAGGGCTGGGGGCAGTTCGACGCCCGCGAGACGGCGGAATGGCTGCGCGCGTTTGACCCGACGCGCACGGTAGACCATGCCAGCGGCTGGCACGATCAGGGCGCCGGCGACGTCCGGAGCCTGCACGTTTATTTTCGCCCCTACCGCCACCGGCAGGAGGACGGGGCGCGCGCGACCGTGCTGTCGGAGTTTGGCGGTTACAACCTGCGCGTCGCAGGCCATGCGTTCAGCCGAAAGGATTTCGGCTATCGCCGCTTCCGGACGGCGGAGGAATTCAGCTTTGCCCTACAGGACCTGTATGTGCGCCAGATCATCCCGGCCAAAGCGCAGGGGCTGAGCGCAACGGTGTATACGCAGCTTTCCGATGTGGAGGACGAACTGAACGGACTTGTGACGTATGATCGCGCCGTCGTAAAGATGGATGTGGAAGCGATGCGCGCGCTCAACGACGCGCTGCTGGATCGATTGCCGCAGATGCCGGACGATTGAGCGGCAGCGCCGTGGCGCATTTTATATGAGAGAATTGGGGCTTCCGTCGCCGGCGGAAGCCCCATTTGCACGGGCAGTTCCCGTTAAGCGCGCCTGCGTTTCGCGCGCCTGCGCTGAAACAGCTTCACCAGCTCCACGGCGGGAATGATCAGCACGGCGAGAATAATGGCGACCGCATATTCGGAAAGGCCGACCGGCGCAAACTGGAAAGCGGCTGCCAAAAACGGCACTTCACACACGAGCGTGGTCGCCGCCAGACTGCCGAGCGCCGCCCAGTTGAGCATCCTGTTTGTGCTTTTCATGCACAGAAGGCTGCCCTGCTGCAGCCGCAGGTTGAAGCTGTGGAAGATCTCCGCCATGCTCATGGTCAGGAATGCCATCGTAGTGCCGTGCGCGCTGTCGGCAATCTCCCATACGCCGGCTTCCATGTAATGCCCGACGAAGTAGGAGACGAGGGTCAGCGCGGCGACCAGCAGCCCCTGATAGGCGATGGCGGTCGCCATGCCGCCCGCAAAGATGCCGGCCGAAGCCGGGCGCGGCTTGCGGCGCATGATGTCCGGTTCCGCAGGCTCCATGCCGAGCGCAAGCGCCGGGAAGCAGTCGGTCACGAGGTTGATCCAGAGCAGGTGCACCGGCTGAAGGATCGTAAATCCCAGAAGCGTGGCGACAAAGATGCTGACGACCTCGCTCATATTGGACCCCAGCAGGAACTGGATGGCCTTGCGGATGTTGTCGTAGATGCGGCGGCCCTCCTCGACGGCGCCGACGATTGTGGCGAAGTTGTCGTCCGCAAGCACCATATCGGCTACGCCCTTGGTGACATCCGTGCCGGTGATCCCCATGCCGACGCCGATATCCGCGCTCTTGATCGATGGCGCGTCGTTCACCCCGTCGCCGGTCATTGCCGTCACATAACCGGCGCGCCGCCAGGCGTTGACGATGCGCGTCTTGTGTTCCGGTTGAACGCGCGCGTAGACGGCGATTTCCTTGAGCGCTTCCGCAAAAGTTGCGTCGTCCATGGCGTCGAGCTGCGCGCCGGTGATCGCGCGCAGTCCGCCGTCGAGAATGCCCAGCTCCTGGGCGATGGCGGTGGCGGTGTCCACATGATCGCCCGTAATCATGATGGGCCGGATGCCGGCGCTCCGGCATTCCATGATGGCGGCCTTCACCTCGGGGCGGACCGGGTCAATCATACCGGCGAGGCCGATAAAACACAGGTCCCGTTCCAGCTGTTCCGGCGAGTCATCGACCGGCAGCTCCGGCAGGTCCCGCATGGCGGCGGCGAGCACACGCAGCGCCCGGGCGGCCATGCCGCGGTTTGCGGCGATGACCTTCTCGCGGTATGCGGCCGTGAGCGGAGCGATACGCCCGTCCTCGGCAAGATAGTGGGTACAGCGCTTGAGCACTTCGTCCGGCGCGCCCTTGGTAAACTGGCGCACCGTACCGCCTTCGGCGCGGTGCAGCGTGCTCATCATCTTGCGGGCGCTGTCGAACGGCGCCTCACCTATGCGCGGCAACCGGCGTTCGAGCGCGTTTTTGTCCAGCCCCTTGCCCGCGGCCCATGTGACGAGCGCAGCCTCGGTCGGTTCTCCCATAACGGTTCCCGTTTCGTCCAGCGCGGCATCCGAGCAGAGCGCCATGGCGGTGGATAGCAACGCCTCGTCCGGCCCGAACGCATCGACCACGGTCATGCGGTTCTGCGTCAACGTCCCGGTCTTATCGGAGCAGATGACCTGCGCACAGCCGAGCGTTTCAACGGCCGTCAGGCGGCGGATGATCGCGTGCCGGCGGGACATATTGGTCACGCCGATGGACAGCACGATCGTCACCACCGCGGCCAGCCCCTCCGGTATGGCGGCCACGGCGAGCGACACGGCGACCATGAACGAATCCACGATCAGGTCGAGCGTAAATCCGTCGGCGCGCAGCAGTTGCACGCCGAAGATGACGGCGCAGATGCCGAGCACAAGCCAGGTGAGCACCCGCGAGAGCTGGGACAGTTTGATTTGCAGCGGCGTCTGCCCGTCCCCGGCCTGAGAAAGCGCATCCGCGATCTTGCCCATCTCGGTCTGCATGCCCGTGGCGGTAACGACCGCCCGTCCGCGGCCATAGACGACCGTACTCCCCATATACACCATGTTTTTGCGGTCGCCGAGCGGCACGTCGGCGGAGGATTCCTGCAGCCGGATCAGGTCCATGAATTTGGTGACCGGCACCGATTCGCCGGTGAGCGCCGCCTCCTCGATCTTCAGGCTTGCGCTTTCGATCAACCGGCCGTCGGCGGGCACCGCGTCGCCCGCTTCAAGCAGCACGATGTCCCCGGGCACCAGTTCTTCGCTGCGCACGACGACCACATGCCCGTCGCGCAACACGCGCGAAGTCGCGGCGGCCATCTCCTGCAATGCTTCGATGGCTTTCTCGGCCTTGTTTTCCTGATAGACGCCGAGGACGGCGTTGATGATCACGACCGCGAGAATGATGATGACGTCAGCAAAACTTTCGTGCTCGACGGCGGAAATCGCGCCGGATATGATGGCGGCGGCGAGCAGTATCAGGGTCATCGGGTCTTTCATCTGTTGAAGGAACCGAAGGATGAGCGGCGTCTTGGGGGGCTCTGCGAGTTTATTTGGTCCATCGCGGCGCAAGCGATCGGCGGCCTCGTGCGAGGAGAGACCGACGACGCTGCTCTGCATCCGCTGCAATACGGCTTCCGCCGTTTCAAGATAATGTTTCCACATACCGTGCACACGTTCCTTTCCGTCCTGCGTTTTGCTGTGCGCATGTATGTGCCGATAAAAAAACATGCGCAGCAATTCCCTTGTCACGCATGAGTCTGGTCATTTAATTCAAGCCAGATGAACGCTCATTCACCATGTATGTTGACTTGAAACGCGGCGATTCCGCGCCAACTACTCCCTCATGAATTGAATTATAACGGTTTGGCGGCGCAAAAGCAAGCGGATTTTCGGCGGTTCTCGTTGCGCCTGGCCGCCAAAACCACAATGCGCCGGGCGTGTGCCCGGCGCATCGTGAGAAAAGGAAGAAAGCGGGAGCGGCGCGAATCAGACGATACCCTGGTGCATCATCGCGTCCGCTACCTTCAGGAAACCGGCGATGTTGGCGCCGGCCATGTAGTTGCCCTCGACACCATACTGCCTTGCGGCTTTTTCAATCGTGTGGAAGATGTCCACCATGATCGCTTTGAGACGGCCGTCCACCTCGTCGAACGACCAGGAATACCGCATGGAGTTCTGGCTCATCTCCAGCGCGCTGGTGGCCACGCCGCCGGCGTTGGCGGCCTTGGCAGGGCCAAAGAGCACGCCGCTCTTCTGCAGCAGCTCGATGGCCTCCGGCGTGCAGGGCATGTTCGCGCCCTCGGCCACGGCGTAGCAGCCGTTGGCGATAAGCCGCTCGGCGGATTGCGCGTCGACCTCATTCTGCGTTGCGCAGGGCAGCGCGATGTCGCAGGGAATGCTCCAGATATCGGCGCTGTTCTCGGAATAGCCGGCCGACGGATGGGTGAGCACATAGTCGCGGATGCGGCGATGTTCAACCTCCTTGAGCTGCTTGATGCAGTCAAGGTCGATGCCGTCCGGGTCATGGACATAACCGTTCGAGTCGGACATGGCGACGACCTTTGCGCCAAGCTCGGTCGCCTTTTCGTGCGCATAGATGGCCACATTGCCGGAGCCGGAGATGACGACCGTCTGTCCGTCAAACTGCTTGCCGCGGGTTTTGAGCATCTCTTCCGTAAAGTAGCAGAGGCCGTAGCCGGTGGCCTGCACGCGGTCAAGGCTTCCGTGGAAGGAAAGTGCCTTGCCGGTCAAAACACCGGAAAACTCGTCGCGCAGGCGCTTGTACTGGCCGAACAGATAGCCGATCTCGCGCGTGCCGACGCCGATATCGCCGGCAGGGACGTCGGTATTCGGTCCGATGTATTTGTACAGTTCGTTCATGAAGCTCTGGCAGAAGCGCATGATCTCCATGTCGGACTTGCCCTTGGGGTCGAAATTGCTGCCGCCCTTTGCCCCGCCGATGGGCAGCGAGGTCAGCGCGTTTTTGAAGATCTGTTCAAACCCCAGGAATTTGATGATTCCTTCATAGACGGACGGATGGAAGCGCAGTCCGCCCTTGTACGGGCCGATGGCATTGCAAAACTGAACGCGATAGCCGACGTTGACGTGGACGCGGCCACTGTCGTCCACCCACGCAACACGGAAACGAATCAGCCGGTCGGGTTCCACCAGCCGATCCAGAATGGCCGCATCGATGAACTCGGGATGCCGTTCCAGTACGGGGACAAGCGAATCAAACACTTCGGATACCGCCTGCAAAAACTCGGGCTGATGCGCGTTGTTACGACGGACGGAGGCCTGCAGGTCTTCCAGATAACGCGTTACGTTTGACATGGTCAGGTTCCTCTCGCAAAAAATAATATATATTGTAGCAAATAGGCATGCGCACGTCAATATATAATATATAAAATTTTGCCTCCGGAATTCCCCTCCGCCCTGGCCAACCGAAAGCCGCCGCATGAGACCCGTAAGCGCGCATGATACCCGTAAAAGAAAAGCCCGGACACATCCGCAGGGCGGATGCCCGGGCCGGGGCGCGATGGAACGATCAGCCTGCCGCGTTCAGTTCACGCATGAACTCTTCGCCGGTGATGGTCTCCTTTTCCAGCAGATAGCTCGCCAGGCGGTGCAGCGCGTCGAGATTGTGCGAAAGGATCTCACACGCCCGCTGATGCGCCTGCCGGACGATCTCGATGACCTCGCGGTCGACCTGCGCCGCCGTCTCCGACGAACAGACGAGCGACGTATCGCCGCCCAGATACTGATTCGTCAGCGATTCGAGCGCGACCATGCCGAACCGTTCGCTCATGCCGAAGCGGGTGACCATGGCGCGGGCGATGCGCGTCGCCTGTTCGATATCGTTGGAGGCGCCGGTCGTGGCCGAATGGAAGACGAGCTCCTCGGCCGCCCGGCCGCCGGTCAGCGTGGCGATCTTGTTGAGCGCCTCCTGCCTGCTCATGAGCGCGCGCTCATCCTCGTCCACCTGCATCGTGTAACCGAGCGCGCCGGACGTGCGCGGGATGATCGTGATCTTGTGTACCGGCGCCGACTCGGTCTGCTGTGCGGCGACCAGTGCGTGACCGATCTCGTGGTAGGCCACGATTTCCTTTTCGCGCTGCGGGATGACGGCCCCCTTGCGCTGATATCCGGCGATAACCACCTCCACGCTCTCCTCCAGGTCGTTCTGCGATACGGCGTCCCGGCCGCAACGGACGGCCCGTAGCGCCGCCTCGTTGACGATGTTGGCCAGCTCCGCGCCGGAGGCGCCGCTTGTGGCGCGCGCGATGGCGCGAAAATCGATGTCCTGCGACAGGTGGACCTCCCTGGCGTGTACCCGCAGGATGGCCTCGCGTCCGGCCAGGTCGGGCAGCTCCACGGGAATGCGGCGGTCGAAGCGCCCGGGGCGCAGCAGCGCCTTGTCGAGCGATTCGGGACGGTTTGTCGCCGCGAGGATGACGACGCCCTTGCGCGCGTCAAAACCGTCCATCTCGGTCAGGAGCTGGTTGAGCGTCTGCTCGCGTTCATCGTTGCCGCCAATGCCGCCGCCGTCGCGCTTTTTGCCGATGGTGTCGATCTCGTCGATAAATACGATGCAGGGCGCCTTTTCGTTGGCCTGTTTGAACAGGTCGCGCACCTTGGCGGCGCCCATGCCCACGAACATCTCGACGAATTCAGAGCCGGAGATGGAGAAAAACGGCACCTGCGCTTCCCCTGCGACGGCCTTGGCCAGCAGCGTCTTGCCCGTGCCCGGCGGGCCGACGAGCAGCGCGCCCTTGGGGAGCTTGGCCCCGATGGCGGCATATTTGGCCGGGTTGTGCAGGAAGTCCACGATTTCGGTGAGGGCCTCCTTGGCTTCATCCTCGCCCGCCACGTCCGCAAACGTCTTGCCGGTTTGGGCTTCCACGTAGATCTTGGCGTTCGCCTTGCCAAAGGTCATGGCGTTGCCCGGGCCGCCCATGTTCTGCAGGCGGGAGAGCATGAAGCGCCCAAGCAGCGCAAACAACAGCGCCGGCAGAATCCAGGTCAACAGAAACGAGAGCAGGGGGGAGGCCTGCGTGGGGATGGACGCGCTGAACTCCACGCCGGCATTTATCAGCCGGTCCTGCAGCGTGTCGTCCGGCCAGATGCCGGTCTTGTAATAGCGCGTCCTTCCCTCCTCGTCCGTAGCGGAGAAGACATAAAGCTGCTCCTCGTTGTCGAGCGCAAGCTCTGTAACGCTTCCCTCGTCCACCATTTTCAGGAATTCGCTGTAGCTGACCTCGACGACCTGCGCCTCCATCAACGGCGGAAAAACAAAGGCGTTGAGCAGGAACAGGACGAGCGATGCAATGATGACATAGTAGATGATGGGCTTTCTGGACGGCTTCTGCTCTTGCATGGCGGTTACCTCAAACTGGTTTTAGGACTATTATCTGCTAAATTATAACACGAGAAAGAGGCCTGCAAAAGGGCAAAATAAGAAGTCATTGTGCTTTTATTGTAGCAATAATATGTTTGCGCGGCGTCTGACAAGCCAACCGTCGCCGTCGCAGGGGACGGTCATACAAACTTTTGTAGCTGCTTGAGAGCCGCCTTTTCAAGCCGTGAAACCTGTGCCTGCGAGATGCCGATTTCACGACTGACCTCCATCTGTGTTTTGCCGACGAAAAAGCGCAGTTTGAGGATGCGCATTTCCCGTTCGGTCAGATGCCGCATCCCCTCGTTGAGCGCGATGTGATCGAGCCATGTGCCGTCGGAGGTACGCTCGTCGCTGAGCTGGTCGATGACGTACACGGCGTCTCCGTCGTCGCGGTAAACGGGCTCAAAGAGGGACACCGGTTCCTGAATGGCCTCAAGCGCAAAGGCCACCGCCTCCTCCGTCAGCCCGAGTTCGGCCGCGACTTCGGCAAGCGTCGGTTCGCGGCCGTTCGCCTCGGCCAGCCGGTTGCGCGCCTGCAACGCCTTGTAGGCGGTATCGCGCAGCGACCGGCTGACACGGATGGCGTTGTTATCGCGCAGATGGCGGCGGATTTCGCCAATGATCATCGGGACGGCATAGGTGGAGAAGCGCACTTCATGGCGCAAATCGAAATTGTCGATGGCCTTGATCAGCCCAATACAGCCGACCTGAAACAGGTCGTCCATCATCTCGCTGCGATTGCTGAACCGCTGTACGATGGACAGCACAAGCCGCAAATTGCTGCGGATAAACTCCTCCCGCGCAGCCTCGTCGCCGGACTTGACCTTGAGCAGCAGCTGGCGCATCTCCCTTGCGGAAAGCATGGGGAGCGTAGCCGTATCCACGCCGCAGATTTCCACCTTGTTCAACCGTTGGTGCACCTCCGTTGTCCGCGGCGCTCTGCGCGTCGCCGCTCTGATTATCTTTGCCAACCGGGCGGGATTTATCCGAGGACGAAGTGCATTTTCCTTCCGCGCAACATAAATGCGGATCGGCCGTTCATATTCTGCTCTATAGGGGGTGTGGACATGGATAAACGTCGCAGGCCGTGGAAACGCACGGTTTTGCGGGCGCTCGATCTGCCGGAGGAGGCGGACGGCGAGACCGTCAAGGTGACGATGATCGGCCATGACCACCTGCTCGTAGAGAACCATCTGGGCGTCCTGCAATTTGCGGCGGATGTCGTCCGGCTGTACAGCGGGGACGGCGTTGTCCGCGTCGAGGGCGATGGTTTGACACTTGCGGAGTTCAGCGCCGGGCGTGCCGTCGTGCGCGGCAGGATCGCCGGCTGGTGGTTTGAGGATGGTCGATAAGGGCATGTGGCATTCTGTTGAAGGGTATGTTATAATACAAATCAAGGGCACGGGCGTTGAGCGGCTGCTCAATGAGATGCGCGCAGCCGGTATTCCCGTGCGCGACCTTGTGCGCGTTGGACGCACGGAGTATCGCTGCCGCCTGCGCGCGGCGGATTTTCGCCGCCTGCATGCGTTGCGCCGCCATTGCCGCATCCACATCCTGCGCCGTGGAGGGCCCTCGGTCTGGCTGGCGCGCTTATTCCGGCGTCGCGCGCTCTGGATCGGGCTGCTGCTCGCGGCGGTGCTCATCGGCTTTTTGTCCACGCGCATATGCATCATCCGTGTCGTCGGGTGCGAGCGCGTTGCGGAGCGGACGGTGCTGCGCTCGCTTGCCTCGCTCGGCGTCACCGTCGGACGCCCGCGCAGCGGATTGTCGCTGCCGGTGTTGGGCGAAAAGCTCATGGCGTCGGATGATCGCATCGGTTGGGCCGGGCTCTCGCTCGACGGCGTGGTCCTCACGGTGGAGATCGTGGAGATGATTCATGCCGAGGAGCCGGTTGATCCGGAAAAGCCATGCGATGTGGTGGCCGTCAAGGATGGCGTGATCGTCAGCGCAGAAGCCGTGTCCGGCAACCCGCTCGTACGCGCCGGGGACATGGTGCAGGCGGGCGATGTGCTCATCGCGGGCGACCTGACCCGCGAGGACTCGCAGACCCCGCTTCGTGTGCACGCTTTTGGCGAGGTGCGCGCCAACGTATACTACTTTGCGGAGGCCGCCGTCACGGAGGAGAGCGAAACGCTGCAGCCAAGCGGCCGTACCGCTGCCTATCGGGCGGTGTATATCGCCGGGCACAAGCTGTTTGAGAGCGAAATTCCCTTTGAGGAGTACGAGCTTTCAAACGTGCGCACCGCTTTGCTGCCGGGCGCGGTGCTGCCGCTGGAAGTGGTGGACGCGGTATGTGGAGAACTCACGATGCAGCCATATCGCATCGATGCGGCCGAACGCAGGGAGCGCGCCGCTTTTGAGGCGGAACAGGGAGCGTTTCTGCGCGTCCCGTCGGACGCGCAGATCGTGGAGAAGACGATCGCCTACGCCGAGCACGAGGGTTGCACGGTCGCCGTGATCTGCGTCATGACGGAAGAAACGATCGGAATGGAGAGGGAATTGCCCGATGACGGGAACGAATGAAAAGACCACGCAGATCGTGGGCGTGGAGGCGATGGACGACCTCATTGGCCTGTTCGGCGTGTTTGACGAGAATTTGCGCGTGATCGAGGAGGAGACCGGCACGCGCATTGCGGCTACGGAGGAAGGAATCCGCATCGAGGGCGGCGAAGAGATGACGGCGTTGACTGCCACGGTGCTTGAAAAAATGTTGGACATGCAGCGCCGTGGCGAGCCGATCAACCGTTCGCGCATTCGCTATGCGGTGGATCTTGCGCGGGAGGGCAATGCAGAGCTGATCAGCCAGATCATGGGCGACGTGGTCGCCATCACCAGCCGGGGCCGCCAGGTCCGCTGCAAGACGCTTGGTCAGAAACGGTATGTGCAGGCGCTGCGCGAACACGAGCTTGTGTTTGGCGTGGGCCCCGCCGGCACGGGGAAGACCTACCTGGCGGTGGCCATGGCGGTGCTCGCCTTCAAAAACAAGGAGGTCGACCGGATCATTCTGACCCGGCCGGCGGTAGAGGCGGGGGAGAAGCTGGGCTTTTTGCCGGGCGACCTGCAGACGAAAGTTGATCCGTATTTGCGCCCGCTTTACGATGCGCTCCAGGATTTCCTTGGGGTGGAGACGTATCGCTCGCTGACCGAACGCGGCGCGATCGAGGTTGCACCGCTGGCGTATATGCGCGGACGCACGCTCAATTCCGCCTATATCATCCTTGACGAGGCGCAGAACTGCTCCATTGAGCAGATGAAGATGTTTCTCACGCGCTTTGGCGAGGGGTCACGCGTGGTTGTCACGGGCGATATCACCCAGATCGACCTGCCGCGGGAACGCCGCAGCGGTCTTGTGCACGCGCTGGAGGTACTCGAGGGCGTGGAGGGTATCGAGGTGGTGCGCCTCACGCATAAAGACGTGGTGCGGCACGAGCTGGTGCAGCGCATCATCCGCGCGTATGAGAAGCACGAAAGGTCCGAAAAACACAGGAATTGAGGGGGATTGCCGTGGCCAACGACCGCAGAAAAAAGAAGCGTCGCTTCCGCAGCACCGGCCAGTTTATCGGCCTGCTGTTGCTGGCCGGCCTGTTTGCACTGAATGCGCTGGTTGCGCTGGCCTCCCTTTCGCAGCGCAAGTATAGCGTGTCCGTCGGCGCGGCGGCGCCGGAAACGATTCGCGCCACACGGGAGATCGAGGATGTTGGCGCTACCGAAACCCGGAAACAGGCGGCGCGCGCTGCGGTGGAGACCGTTTTTGCGCTTGATGAGGAGCTGGCAAATACGCTCATTTCCGGCGTAGAATCCTTTTTTGACGCGCTTGCCGAGCTGCGTGCCGAAGCGGCGGCGATCCGTGCGGTGGATGCGCCCGTGGCTGCGGATGGAACGCCCCTCACGGACGACCGGTCCTGGCAGGTAGTTGTTTTGCAGGACGAGCTGTTGACCATGCTGGCCAAGCTCCCCATGCCCCTGTCGGATGCGTCGTTGGGCTATGAACTGCTCTCCGCTACCGACGAGGAGCTGTTACGCCTCAAGGAGATCGTGGTGCCGAAGATCACCGAGCAGCTTACGGCCGGCTTGCCGGAGGAGGCGCTTGAAAGTACGGCGGCTTCGGCCCTGCGCGAGCTGCAGATTACCACGCTGCCCACCCGCCTCAAGGAATTGGGAGAGATGCTTTACGACCGGTATCTGCAGCCGACGCTGCTGCCGGACGAGGAGGCGACGGCGCGCGAAAGGGAGTTGGCGGCCGATACCGTAACGCCCGTCGTTATTTCCCGCGGCTCCGTCATCGTGGAAAAGGGCGAAACGGTCACCAGCAGCGATTATGCGACGCTCGTCTCGCTTGGGCTTGTCAGCGGCGTGAACGACAACGGGCTGTTCCCCCTGGGCGTGGTGGGCGCGCTTCTGGCGGCATACGTGCTGTTTGCCTGGTATCTGCAACGGGCGTTGCCGTCCCTGCTCGCCTCGAGCAAGCAGATGTTCATGTTGCTGCTGATCGTGGGCATTGCCATCCTGCTGGAGTGGGCCTGTTTCCTGCTCGAACCGCGGATCGTGCCGTCGCTTCTGGCGGTATTGCTCTGCACGGTGTTGCTCTCGCGGGAGGCGGCGCAGGCGGTCAACGTGCTGCTCGCCCTGTCGTTCGGGCTGATGGCCGGCGGAAACGGCAGCGGCATGCTGGGCAGCTCATCGCTTTTGTCGGTTGCAGCCTCTTTGCTGGGAGGGCAGGCGGCCATTCTCGTGGCGACCGGCAACGAGAGGCGCGGCTCACTCATCGCTGCCGGCGGCGCTGCCGGCGGCGTCGGCGCGATTGTCGTGCTCTCCGGTTGCGCGATCCTCGGCAAGTCGTTCGATGAAACCCTGATCCATTCCGGGCTGGTCCTGCTGCCGCCGGTGGTGATTGCCGTGTTCTGCGTGGGCATGTTGTCCGTTTGGGAGAATGTGTTCGACGTGGTGACTCCGGCGCGCCTGCACGAGCTGCTCAATGGCAATCATCCGCTGCAGCGCAAGATGATGACCGTTGCGCCCGGCACGTTCCATCATTCCATGATGACGGCGTCGCTTGCGGAGGGCGCGGCGGAGGCGATCGGCGCAAACGCGCTGCTGGCGCGTGCGGGCGCCGCCTACCACGATGTGGGCAAGCTGCGCCGCCCCGCATACTTTTCAGAAAACCAGACCGACGGGAGGAACATCCACGATACGCTGTCCCCGGCGGAAAGCGCTGATTTTATCATTGCGCACCAGCGCGACGCGGAGGCGTTGCTGCAGAAGTATCATGTGCCGGCGGCCGTGCGTGCCATCGCCGCGGAACACCACGGGACCACGCTCGTCGCTTACTTTTATCACAAGGCGAAGCAGGCGGCGGGGCAGACGGTGGATGAGGCGGCGTACCGGTATCCGGGTCCCCGCCCGACCACGCGGGAGAGCGCGATCGTCATGTTTGCGGACAGTTGCGAGGCGGCGGTGCGCTCGCTGGGCGATGCGACGGCCGAACAGATGGCGGATATGGTGCACAAGGTCATCCGCGGCAAGATCGACGACGGGCAGTTGGCCGACTGTCCGATCACCATGCAGGAGATTGCCAGGATCGAGAAGAGTTTTCTGCTGACGTTTAGCGGCATCCTGCACGATCGCGTGCGTTATCCGGAAGAGGAGGACGTGCAGATATGACCGACGTATGCGTGGAGGAGGGACTGGCCGTCTCGCCGGAGGCGTGCGAGCTGATCCGGCTTGCGGTGGAGACCGCGCTTGCGCACATGGGGCGCGTGGGTAGCGTCTGCGTGCAGCTTGTGTCCGAGGCAGAGATTCGCCGGCTCAACGCCGGCTTTCGAGGGATTGACCGCGTGACGGACGTGCTTTCGTTCCCTGCGCTGGAGGGGGAAGCCATAGCGGCGCCGCCGGACGGCTGCCTTGGAGACATTGCCGTCTGCATGGCGCGCGCGGCGGAACAGGCGGAGACGTATGGCCATCCGTTGGAGCGGGAGTTGGCGTTTCTGGCGGTGCATGGTACGCTGCATCTGCTGGGGCTCGACCATATGACCGCAGCGCAGGAGGCGCACATGCGCGCCTGCCAGCGGCAGATCATGAAAGAAATGGGGCTGGAAATTGCATGAACAGGATCGAACAGAATGAACTGATGCACATGCTCTCCCTTGCGTGCGCGGCGCGGGAGCGCGCCTATGTGCCGTATTCCGGCTTTCGCGTTGGCGCCTGCCTGCGCGCGGCAAGCGGGCAGTACTACATGGGCTGCAACATCGAGAACGCGGCGTACACGCCCACCAACTGCGCGGAGCGCACGGCGCTGTTTACCGCCGTCTATCAGGGTGAGCGTGCGTTTGACGCTCTCGCCGTGGCGTGCAGCGGCGATTTGCCCGCCTATCCCTGCGGCGTATGCCGGCAGGCCCTCTCGGAGTTTTGCGAGCCGGATATGCCCGTGATCGTGTGCAACGCCGCAGGAGAGGCGGAGCAGACGACGCTTGGCGAGCTGCTGCCGCACTCCTTCGGCAAAAAGGATCTTGCATGAGCGGTTTTCGCTCCGGCTTTGTTTCCATTGTCGGCTGCCCGAACGCGGGCAAGAGTACGTTGCTCAACCGGCTGGTGGGACAGAAAATTGCCATCGTGTCCGATCGGGCGCAGACCACGCGCAACCGTGTGACGGGCGTGCTTACGCGCGACGGCTACCAGATCGTCTTTTTGGATACCCCGGGCATGACGACGCCGAGAAACCGTCTGGGCGAGTATATGCAGAAGGTCGCCGTGGACGCTTTGAGCGACGCGGAAGCCGTGCTGTTCGTCGCGGATGCGCAGCAGGGCGTGCGCGACAGGGACGAACGCATTCTGGAACGTCTTTCCCTGGTTAAGGCTCCTCTGTTTGCGCTTGTCAACAAATGCGACGCCGCGCCGATGGCGGCCGTGGATCAGGCCAATGCGTCGCTTAGCGCCCGGAAAATATTTCAGCAGGTCCTCATCGGCTCGGCCAGAACGGGCGAGGGGCTCGACGCGCTTGAGGGCGCGCTGCTGGCGCAGATGCCGGAAGGCCCGCGGTATTTTCCGGACGACATGGTGACGGACCAGCCCGAGCGCATCATCTGCGCCGAGATGGTGCGCGAGAAGGCGCTCGAACTGTTGCGCGAGGAAGTGCCGCACGGGATCGGCGTCGCGGTCGAGCGCATGGCCATGCGCGAGGCAGGCGATCTTATGGACGTCTATGCGACGATTTACTGCGAGCGCGAGTCGCACAAGGGAATCCTCATCGGCCGTGGCGGCGGGATGCTGCGCCGCATTGGCGCGGCGGCGCGCACGGATATGGAACGGATGCTCGGCTGTCGGGTGAACCTGCAACTCTGGATCAAGGTGAAGGAGGACTGGCGCAACCGGCCGGGCGTGTTGCACGAACTGGGGTACGAGTGACGCCTGTGCGCCCATGCCAGAAATTTCGCCTCATGCGCGTGCGCCCTTGCCGCCATACTAAGGCGGCAAGGAGGCTGAACCGGATGGAGCAAGGAAAGCAAGGAAGCCGCCTTCAATGGCAGCGGTTTATGGACACCGGCGAGATCGGCGCCTACCTGTTGTATCGTGCCATGCGCACAATGGAGGAGGACGGGTCCGCCGGAGAACGGGGGAACGAATGCCGGTCATCTGCGCCACGGGGATCGTAACCAGATACGTCAATTACCGCGAGAACGACAGAATTCTCAGCATCTTTACCATCGATCATGGGCGCATTGACGCCAAGGCGCGCGGCTGCCGCCGCCCGGCCAGCCCCCTGCTGCCGGCGGCACAGCCGTTTGTGTACGGAGAGTTTGAGCTGTTTGCCGGGCGGGACAAGTATACCGTCAACCAGTGCGCCGTCGAGGAGAGTTTTTTCCCGATCCGCGAGGATATCGACCGGTTTGCGGTCGGCTCCGCCATGCTGCAGCTTGCGCATGAGGCCGTGCAGGAGCGCGAACCGAACCGGCCGCTGTTCTCCCTGCTCTACCATGCGCTTTCCTTCCTCGCCTATGCCGAACCGCTCGATCCGATCGATCTGTTCCTGTGTTACCTGCTGCGCTATCTGAACACGATCGGCTATTGCCCGGCCGTTACGTCCTGCGCCCGCTGCGGGCGCGACCTGCGCGCGGACACGCATGTATATGCGTCCGCGCGTGCGGGCGGCGCCATATGCGCGGCCTGCGCCTCCGGCGCGCAGGAGATCAGCAAAACGGCGCTCGAGGCCATGCGCCGGATGCTGCTGCTCGGCGATGCGGAGCTGTATCGCGTGCGCTTGAACGATGGGCTGCGGGCCGAGCTGCGCCCCTTTTTGACGGAACTGGCCGTCCAATCGCTTGAGTATGGTGCAAGAACTCTTGCATTTTTACAGGAACTGCGATAATTTTGTATGCCCAATGCCGCAAAAAGGGGGTACAATAAAATTATTGTAGAAAATGCCCGCAAAACCCTGCAATTTTTATTGCAAATCGAGGATGAATTGATTATAATAACATCGGTTTAAGACATTGGAAAAAAATTATCTAAAGGAGGGCATTACTTTGGCGCACAAGTATGTGTATCTGTTCAGCGAGGGTAACGCGAAGATGCGCGAGCTACTCGGCGGCAAGGGCGCAAACCTTGCGGAGATGACCGGGCTGGGGCTTCCCGTCCCGCAGGGCTTTACGATTACGACCGAGGCCTGCACGCAGTACTATGAGGACGGCCGGCAGATCAATCCGGAGATTCAGGCCGAGATCATGGCATACATCGAGAAGATGGAAGGCATTACGGGCAAAAAGTTCGGCGATCTGGAGAACCCGCTGCTCGTGTCCGTCCGTTCCGGCGCCCGCGCGTCCATGCCGGGCATGATGGATACCATCCTGAACCTGGGCCTCAACGAAGAGGTGGTCGAGGTCATCGCCAAGAAGTCCGGCAACCCCCGTTGGGCGTGGGACTGCTATCGCCGCTTCATCCAGATGTATTCCGACGTGGTCATGGAGGTGGGCAAGAAGTATTTCGAGCAGCTCATCGACCGCACGAAGGAAGAGCGCGGCGTCACGCAGGACGTGGAGCTGACTGCTGAGGACCTGCGTTCGCTGGCCGCCCAGTTCAAGGCGGAGTACCGCGCCAAGATCGGCGAGGACTTCCCGTCCGACCCGAAGGAGCAGCTCATGGGCGCGGTCAAGGCCGTGTTCCGCTCCTGGGATAACCCGCGCGCCAACGTTTACCGCCGCGACAACGACATCCCGTATTCCTGGGGGACCGCCGTCAACGTGCAGATGATGGCGTTTGGCAACATGGGCGAGACTTCCGGCACGGGCGTCGCCTTTACGCGCGACCCCGCGACGGGCGAAAAGCACCTGATGGGCGAGTTTTTGATGAACGCGCAGGGCGAAGACGTCGTCGCCGGCGTGCGCACGCCGATGCCGATCGCCAAGCTCAAGGAGTTCATGCCGGAGGTATACGATCAGTTCCTTGGCATCTGCAAGACCCTGGAGAACCATTATCGTGACATGCAGGACATGGAGTTCACCATCGAGGACCGCCATCTGTACATGTTGCAGACCCGCAACGGCAAGCGGACGGCGAAGGCTGCGCTGAAGATCGCCTGCGACCTCGTGGACGAGGGCATGATCTCCGAGCAGGAAGCGGTCATGATGATCGACCCGCGCAACCTTGACACGCTGCTGCATCCCCAGTTTGATGCAAAGGCCCTCAAGGCGACCAAGCCCGTTGCGCGCGCGCTGGCCGCTTCGCCGGGCGCTGCCTGCGGCAGGATCGTCTTCACCGCGGAGGATGCCAAGGAGTGGCACGCCCGCGGCGAGAAGGTGGTGCTCGTGCGGCTTGAGACGTCTCCGGAGGATATCGAAGGCATGAAGGCCTCCCAGGGCATTCTGACCGTGCGCGGCGGCATGACCTCCCATGCAGCCGTGGTCGCGCGCGGCATGGGTACCTGCTGCGTCTCCGGCTGCTCCGAGATCCTGATGGACGAGGAGAACAAGCGCTTTGAGCTGGCCGGCAAGACGTACCATGAGGGCGATCCCATTTCGCTCGACGGCTCCACCGGCAACATCTATGACGGCATCATCCCCACCGTGGACGCCGAGATTGCGGGCGAGTTCGGCCGCATCATGGGCTGGGCGGACAAGTATAAGAAGCTTGCCGTGCGCACAAATGCGGATACGCCGCGCGATGCGCGCAAGGCGTTTGAGCTGGGCGCGGAGGGCATCGGCCTGTGCCGCACCGAGCACATGTTCTTTGAGGCGGACCGCATCGCCGCATTCCGCGAGATGATCTGCGCCGACACGGCCGAGCAACGCGAAGCCGCTCTGGACAAGATCCTGCCCATCCAGCAGAAGGACTTTGAGGAGATCTACGAGGCGATGGAAGGCCGCCCGATCACGATCCGTTTCCTCGATCCGCCGCTGCATGAGTTCGTTCCTACCGAGGAGGCGGATATCGAACAGCTCGCCAGAGCACAGGGCAAGACCGTCCAGCAGATCAAGGGTATCATCGCCGGCCTGCACGAGTTCAACCCGATGATGGGCCATCGCGGCTGCCGCCTTGCAGTTACGTATCCCGAAATTGCGAAGATGCAGACCAGCGCCATCATCCGCGCTGCGATCAACGTCAAGCGGCGCCATCCGGACTGGAACATTGTGCCCGAAATCATGATCCCGCTCGTGGGCGAGGCCAAGGAGCTCAAGTACGTCAAGAACTTCGTCGTGGAGACCGCGGACGCTGAGATTGCCGCCGCCGGCATCGAACTGCGCTATGAGGTCGGTACCATGATCGAGATTCCGCGTGCCGCGCTCACGGCCGACGAGATCGCCAAAGAGGCGGAGTTCTTCTGCTTCGGCACGAACGATCTGACGCAGATGACGTTTGGCTTCAGCCGTGACGACGCAGGCAAATTCCTCGATGCGTATTACAATGCCCGCATCTTTGAGAACGATCCGTTTGCGCGGCTTGACCGCACCGGCGTTGGCAAACTCATGGAGATGACGGTGCGCCTGGGCCGCCCGGTCCGTCCCGATATGCACATGGGCATCTGCGGCGAGCACGGCGGCGACCCGTCCTCGATCGAGTTCTGCCACCAACTGGGGCTGGACTACGTATCCTGCTCGCCGTTCCGCGTGCCGATCGCGCGCCTTGCCGCCGCGCAGGCCTGCATCCGTCAGGGCTGAGCCGGTATTGCTAACCGCAAAAAAAGCCCCGCCGTCCGCCGACGGCGGGGCCTTTTTGCCCAGGCGCGGCAGCGGAAACTGCATAGTTTTTTTGCCCTTCGCAGATACTGAAATGGATGAAAGCGACCAGGGGCGACCAGTTGCGCCGGCTGCTCCGCTTTGACGAGCCGCCGGCCGAATACGAACTGTTGGAGAACGAACCGGGCGAACCGCCGTTCTTTGGTGGTTGGCGCGGCAGCGACCGGGAGGACCCGGCGGCGCCGGAACTGTTTGTCAGCCGATCGCTCGATGAAAACCTGCGCCGGCTGCGCGAGGAATATCGCGGGGACATCAACTCCGACATCATCCTGCGACGGTTTTCGATGGGCGGCCGTGTGCGCGCCGCCGTTGCATTTTTTGACGGCATGGCCAACGCCGATCAGATCAACGACTTTATATTGAAACCCTCCATGCGGCCGGATGCGATGGAAGGCGCCGACCCGCCGCTGGCGGCGTATGCGGTGGAGCATGTTCTGGCCATGCAGGACGCTTCGCTGATCGTGAACTGGGACGAGGTCCGTACGGCGGTGGCGGAAGGCCGCTCGGTCGTGTTTCTGGAAGGGGACGACCATGCAGTTGTCATGGATACGCGCGGATTCCCCGGCCGGAGCGTGAGCGAACCGCGCAATGAAACCGTCATCCTCGGCCCGCACGAAGCCTTTACCGAAAACATCCGCACAAACATCAGCCTGCTGCGCAAGCTGGTCAGGACGGATGATTTTGTGTGCGAGTTTCGCCCGGCCGGCGGTGCGAACAACGTGCGCCTTGCCATCGCATATCGGGAGGGCACGGCCAACCGCACGCTTGTCAACGAGGTCAAACGCCGGCTGGCACGCGTGGATACGCTCAAGATCATCTCCATCGCCATGCTCGTGCAGCTCATCGAGGAACACCCATACTCCCCGGTCTCCCAGTCGCTGATCACGGAGCGGCCGGACCGCACCGCTTCGGCGATCATGGAGGGACATGTGGCCATCCTGGTGGAGGGCAGCCCGCAGTCGTGCGTCATGCCGGTGACGCTGTTCATGCTGATGACCTCCGCCGAGGACGCGTATTTGCGCCCTGTCGCCGTTTCGATCATCCGCATCGTGCGCTATCTCGGGGCGTTTTTGTCCACGATTCTGCCGGCTTATTTCGTTGCGCTTGCGCTGCACCATCAGGGTATGCTCAGCGGGGAAATTCTGGCGACCGTCGCTTCCTCGAGGCATATGGTGTTTTTGCCGCTTGCCGTTGAAATGATCTTTTTGCAGCTCGTCTTTCAACTTGTGCGGGAAGCAAGCCTCAGCGCGCCGGGGCCGATGGGGCAGAGCGTCGGCATCATCGGCGGGCTCATTCTTGGACAGGCTGCCGTAGCGGCTAACATCGTCAGCACGGTGGTGCTCATCATCGTCGCCATTTCCGGGCTCGGGAACTTTACGATTCCGGATTACCGCACGCAGAATGCCATCGCCTATTTTCGCATTCTGCTCGTGCTGGCCGGCTGGCTGGGCGGGCTGCTGGGACTGATGGTTACCATCTTGCTGTCGATTGCCTATCTGGCGTCGCTCAAATCGTGTGGCGTGCCGTTTTTGACGCCTGTCGCCCCCAAGACCATGTCCAAGGAGCCGCAGGTGCTGCGCAAGCGGCGCCGCAATGCGCCGGAGACGCTCGATTTTACGAACACGGGAGGCCAGCGGGTATGAATCTGCGCGAAGGAAGGATCGGCAGGCAGGAGGCGACGAGCCTGACCGCTTTCGGCGTAGCGGTCAGCGGGTTGTTTTATCCCAACGCCGCGTCCCTCTACGCCCACGGAAACGCCAACTATCTTACCGCTCCCGTCACGCTGGCGCTGCTGATGCTGTTGTTTACGCTTGTAATCAAGGCAATGGCGCGTCGCCGCGCGCCGCACCTGGGCGCGTTCCTGTGCGATGCGCTGGGCGGAGGGCTGGGACGCGTTGCGGCGCTGGCGGTTGTTGCATATCTGGTTGTGGCGGCCGCCGTTCCGCTGATGCAGTTTCAGCTTGCGATGGACCGCTATGTGTTTCCGAACTCTCCCGTGTTGAACGTCTGCCTGTATTTCCTGCCGCCGCTGCTGGGTCTTTCGTTTGCGGGGCTTGAAACGCTCGGCCGCACGGCGCGCCTGTGCCTCTGGCCGCTTGCGGTTGCGCTGGCGTTGCCGCTCATACTGGCCATACCGTCGTACCGGGTGAACGCGCTGTTCCCGCTGGCGCTCGAGGAACCGCTGTTCATCGCTCGCGGCGGGGTCATGGGACTGTCGCGCATGCTTGCGCCGCTGCTGTCGCTGCTCATCTGTACGCGGGGCGTGTTCGGAGTGCAAAACGCATGTCGGTATGGCCGCATTGCGATCGTAGCGGGCGGACTGTTCGTGTGCGTGGCACAGCTATGCGTCGGCCTTACCTATTGTTATCTGGATTTGCGGGACATGGTTTTCCCGTTCTATCGAATGGTGATGACCTCCTATCCGGGCGTCTATCTGCGCATGGATAAGCTGCTGCTGTTCTTCTGGCTGGTGACGGGCGCGCTTTGCGGCGCGTTTTACCTGTATGCGGCGGCGCTGCTCTACTGCCACGCGACGGGGGTGCGCGATGTCCGGCCGGCGGCGTTGTCGCTGTCCGCGTGCGCCGTTACGCTGACGGCGCTGGCGTCGCTGGATACGGCAAGCTGGCTGCGGAACGTGGCGGCCGTAATCGTCGAGTACCTCTATTTGCCGGCTTTACTGCCGCCCGTGCTCGCCTCGCTCGTCGCCTTTTGCCGGAAGGAACGGAGGCAGGCATGAGCGGACGATGCAGCTTTGGAAAACAATTTCTGCGGCGGACGCTGTTGCTGGCGCTCATGCTGCCGGCCCTGTTCCTTGCGGGCTGCCTGAAATCCCAGACGCTTGACGAGAGCGAATACGTCCTTGCCATCGCGTTTGACCCCGGCGAAACGTTTGCCTATCGGTTCAGTTTTGCGGTGCAGCGCATCAATACGGAGGCGAGCGAACCCCGCGCCGACGGCTTTTTTATCCTGAGCGCAGAGGCTGAGACGCTGTTTGCGGCGATCGAAACCGTGTCGGCCAGCCTGTCGCACGAGTTGAGCTTTGCCCGCACGACGATGATGATATTCGACGCGACGGTGCTCGAACGGGATGGTTGCCTAGCCGATTTGCTCGATTCCGCCATGGAACAGCTGCTGATCCGCTATAATGCGAACGTCTACGTTTCCGTCGACGGCGCTTTGGCGGCGCTTGAGGGCCTGTCGGGGGAGGATGCGCAGCCGGGCATCGACAAATTGCAAAGCCATTTTCTTGACTATGCGTCGGAGACGGGTTTTTTGCCGCGGACAAACCTGATGCAGCTCTATGAAACGATGTCGGGACGATGCGTGGATGCGGCGCTGCCTCTCATTGGCACGACCGAGGGACTGGTGCGGCTCGGCGTAGCCGACAGCGTGGGCGGGGAAGCATATGCCTACCTTGCCGGTCGAATGCTGACGCAGACCGGCTTGCAGACGGGCGTCGCCGGAGCGGCATTGCTGCGGGACGACCGGATGGTGGGCGTGCTCGACGGCCAGAACGTGCAGTTGTTGCTGCTGGTCGCCGGGGGCTTTGAAAACGGCGGCATGCAGTTTCCTCTGCCCGAGAGTACGGGCGGGGAGCTCTATGCGGCGGTCCGTCAGGACGGCGCGGCTGAGGTGGAGCTCACCCTTGGCGAAACGCCGCGCGCTACGGTCGCCCTAAAACTGTATTTGCACGCCATGCATCCGGAGACGTTGCCGGACGGCGTGACCATAGAGGCGCTGGAGCGGCGGATCGAGAGCGAGCTGGCCGGCCGCCTGCAAAGCCTGTTTGACACCTGCCGGTCGCTGGGATCGGATGTATTTGGCTTTGGGCGATATGCTGTCCGCCAGTTCCAAAGCGTGGCCGATTGGGAGGCGTACGACTGGGCCGATGTCTATTACAATATGGAGGCAACCTTTACGGTGGACGTGGTGCTCGATGCGAACGAGTACCATGCCCTGTTAAAGTGAGGGAGGACGCGGCATGTTTCTTTTCTGTTTGACACTTGGCGCAGTCGCGCTCTATGCCGCCGCCTACACGGTCCATGCCGTGCGCCGTCGCGCCTGGGGGTGCGCGCTGGGAAGCGCGCTGCTGTTTGTGCTGCCCGTCCTGTGTATCATAGGCCTGTCCATAAAGCCCTGATCGTGAAATAATTGTTTTCATATGGCGTCCGTGCGCGCAAAGTGGTACAATACGCATAGTATCTTGGGGAGGTGTGGCGTGTTCGGCTATGTGCGGCCTCTGGAATGCGAGCTGAAGGTGCGCGAACTGTCCGTCTATCGTGCGTATTACTGCGGCGTGTGTCGGTCCATCGGCGCGCGGTGCGGCCAGTGCGCCCGGTTGACGCTGCAATACGACTGCGCCTTTCTGGCGCTGTTGCTCGCCGCCCTTTCCGACGAGGCGCCCGCGATGGAAGGACGCCTGTGCGGGGTCCATCCCCAACGCGGCAGGCGCCCTTGCGTCGCGGCGCACCCGGCGGTGGACTATGCGGCGGATGTCAATGTGCTGCTCGGATACCATCAGCTTCTCGACGATTGGCACGACGAGCGCCGTATCGCCAGACGCGCGCTGGCGCTGGCGCTGCGTGGCGCCGTAACGCGCACATGCACCATGCGCCCGGCGCTCGAAGAGGCGATTTGCGGCGGGCTCTCGAGGCTCGACGCGGTGGAGCGGGCACGCCCTGCCTGCACGGATGAACCGGCGGATGCGTTTGGAGGCCTGCTGCGCGCCGTTGCGCTGTCGTATCCGGAACTGGAGACGCGCGCACGCGAACCGGTTGCCTGGCTGTTTTACAACCTTGGGCGCTGGATCTATCTTGCCGACGCCTGGCAGGATCGCGCCGACGATGCCGCTGCGGGACGGTACAATGCGTTCACGGCCGCCGGCGCGAGCGTGGAGGATGCGGAGTTTCTGCTCAACTATTCCCTCTCCGAGGCGTGTAAGGCGTTCGACCTGTTGGAATTGCGGCGCAATGCGTCGCTGCTCGAGCATATCCTGCGCCTTGGCTGCAACGCACGCACCCGTGCGCTGCTGAAAGGAGAAGCCAATGAACCCCTATAAGGTGCTCGGCGTAAGCGAAACGGCGACGCCGGAGGAGATCCGCGCCGCCTATCTTGCTCTGGTCAAGAAGTACCATCCGGACCGCTATGCGGACGGCCCGCTCAAGGAGATGGCGGGGGAAAAGCTCAAGGAGATCAACCGTGCATACGAGCTCATCGGCAAGCGCACGGGGGCCGGCGCTCATGCGGATGCGGGGCGTGCCGCGTCCTACGGCCCCGAGCGCACGTCGCGCAGCTCGGCCTATGCGGGGCCGAACGCTGCGGCGCTCGCGCGCGTGCGCTCGCTCATCAGCCACAACAACCTGGGCGCTGCCGCCGCCATTCTCGACAGCATCCATCTGCACAATGCGGAGTGGCATTACCTGTACGGCATCATCTACCTGCGGCAGGGCTGGTATGAGCGGGCGCGCGCATGTATTCGTTATGCCTACGAACAGGAGCCGGACAACAGCGAATACCGCAATGCATACGCCGCGCTGCACCGTACCAGCGCCGCTTATGCTGAGGATGGAGAATCCGCGGGCGGCGGCACGCTGTGCGACGACTGTTCAACGCTGTTGTGCTGCAACTGCTGCGGGCGTGCATTCTGCTGCTGCTGATCCAAGCGCCATGTCCTGAAATTTTGCTTTTTCTCCGAGCCGCGACATTGCCTTTCGGGTATCGTTGCCGGCGGAACGGGTCACAATATTCCCCATGCGGGGAACAAAACGGACGCTTACAAAACAGCAACGGCGAAAGCGGCGGCGCAAATTATTGCGCCGTTGGCTGCTTGCGCTGTTTTTGCTCTTCGGCGCTGCCGGTGCGTTCGGCGCTGCCTGGCTGTTGCAGCTCGATGCCTGGCATGAGCTGGACATGTCCAAGATTCTCGACGTGCAGAAATCGCTCATCCTGTATGATGCCGAAGGCGAGGAGATCACCACGCTGCACACGCAGGAGGACCGCATCTGGATCAGCATTAAGGAGATCCCCCTGATGGTGCGCTATGCATTCATTGCGGCGGAGGACGCGCGCTTTTACGATCACTTTGGCGTCGATATCATCCGCATCTTTGGCGCGGCCTGGGCCGATCTGAAGGCGGGCGAATATGTACAGGGCGCGTCTACAATCAGCCAGCAGCTCATCAAGCTCACGCATCTCACCGATGAAAAGGTGATGGAGCGTAAGATCGACGAGGCTGTGCTCGCATATCAGCTGGAAAAGCGGTACGACAAGGACGAGATCCTGGAGATGTATCTGAACTATGTCTATTTCGGCGGCGGCTACTATGGCATTGAAGCGGCGGCGCGCGGCTACTTTGGCGTGCACGCCTCCGAACTGACGGTCGCGCAGGCGGCGCAGCTGGCGGGCATCCTCAAGTCGCCCTCGCGGTATGCGCCGCATCTGAATATGGAGGCGAGCATCGGCCGGCGCAATCTCGTCCTCTCGCTGATGAAGGAATACGGTTATCTCGATGAGACCGCCTGCGCAGAGGCAATGGCGGAGCCGGTCGCCCTGCGCCACGGACAGAACCAGGAAAAGCGCGGGTATTATGTCGATCTGGTGTTGACGGAATCCTGCGAGCTGCTTGGCTTGGAGATGGATGAACTGCTTTCGGGGGGGTACCGCATCTATACGGCCATGGACAGCGACCTGCAGGCGGCTTGCGAGCGCCTGTTCGCGGATGACGCAAACTTCCCGGCGGCGGGCGTGGAGGGGGTAGAGGGAGCGCTTGTCGTTGTCGACGTGCGCACCGGCGGCGTGGCGGCGCTCATGGGCGGGCGGGAGAACGATACGGCGCTGGCCTACAACCGGGCCACGCGCATCCGGCGGCAGCCGGGCTCGGTCATCAAACCGATCATGGTGTACGCCCCTGCGCTTGAGAGCGGGTATACTGCCGCCACAATGCTGCTCGACGAGGAGACGGATTTTGACGGTTATAAGCCGAGCAATTCCGGCGACCGCTACCGGGGCTGGGTCACCATGCGCCAGGCGGTGACCAGCTCGCTCAACGTGCCGGCCGTGTCGGTGATGGCGGAGCTGGGCGTGGACAGCGGCAAACGGTTCGCACGGAGCGTCGGCATCACGTTCGATGAGCGCGACCAAAGCCTTGCGCTGGCGCTCGGCGGGTTCACGTACGGCGTCTCGCCCTATCAGATCGCCGCCGCCTATGCAGCGTTCGCTTCGGGCGGTCTGTATACGGAACCTTCACTGATTTACGCCATCTGCGATGAGGATGGAGACGTGCTGTACAGCTATACGCCGGCGTACACCCGCGTCATGAGCGAGGGGAATGCCTATGTGCTCACGAGCATGCTCGAAAGCGCGGTGCAGACCGGCACCGGACGCCGCCTTGGCGAGCTGGGCATTCCGCTGGCGGGCAAAACCGGCACGACCGGAGACGATGAAGGCAATCGGGATATCTGGATGGCGGCGTATAACCCGCATTATGCCGCCGCAGTCTGGATGGGGTACGACAGCGAGACCACGGGCCGTCTGCCGGACACGGCGACCGGCGGCACCTATCCCGCGCTGCTGCTCAAGGCGGTATTCGAGACGCTGTATCCGGATGGAAACGCGCCGGATTTCATTATGCCCTCTACCGTGCGCGAATACAGGCTCGACGGCTATACCCTTGACACCGAGCATGTGGCGGTGCTCGCCAATGCGCTGACGCCGGAACAGTCGGCATATTCGGAGGTGTTCGTGGTCGGCACGGAACCGGAGGATTATACCGCCTACTGGCGCATCCCGTCGCCGCCTGGCGACGTGCGCCTTGCCGTTGCCGGGAATTCCGTGATGGTCTATTTTGAGGTGCCCAGCCGTTTCTGCCTGTATCGGCTGTACCGGGAGGGCGTCGACGGCACGCCCGTATTGCTGGGTGAGTTTTCCGGCGGCGCAGGCAGTGTGAGCTATACGGATGCGAATCTGCCGCCCGGCGACTATGCCTACTATGTGATCCCCGTTCATCCGCAACTGGAGATCGGAGGCGAGCGGGTTGTCGGGGCTGCGTCCGCACGGACGCAGGTCACGATCCCCGGCTGAAGAATCGCGCGCCGAACAGGCAAGGGAAACCGACAGGGGCTCGCTCTGCGAGCCTTTTTCGTTTCTGGTTTTCCGAGCGGGAGGAATAATGGGTGTTGACGGAAATTCGGTTCAAACATATAATATATATAACAAGACATGATTGTCTTTGGAGAACCCTTCGACATCAATCATTTCGAGGTGCAGCATGAACTATAAATCCATTGCCGAACACGTCGGCCCGCGTACGGGCGCAACTCAGGAATGGGTATACCGTGTCTTACGGCAGGGCATCATCAGCGGGGAACTGCCGGGGGGTACGCAACTCAAACAGGACGAGATTTCCGCCGCCCTGAACGTCAGCCACATCCCGGTGCGGGAAGCCCTGCGCCAACTGGAGGCACTCGGCCTCGTCCGCATCCATCCCAACCGCGGCGCATCGGTCACACAGCTGTCGCGCAGCACGCTGCTCGATATGATGGAGGTGCGCGCCACGCTCTCCGTCATGGCGTTGCGCAACAGCGCGCCGCTTTTGACCGAAGAGGATTACCGGGCGCTCGACGAGGTCATCGCAGCGCAGAAGGAGGAAACGGATCTGTTTCGTACGGAAGAGCTCAACTACCGGTTCCACGACCTGTTGAGCTACCACGCGGAAAACTCCGTCTCCAACCTGTTCATGGATATCATTCATGCCAATATCGACCGGTACATGCGGCACAATTTTTATGGCAGCGCCGCCACGCGGGAGCGCTCCATCAGCGAACACGAGCAGATTGTCGCCGCCTGTCGTGCCGGGGACTTCGCCAGAGCGGGAGAGCTGCTCAGCAATCATATTCTTAACGCCAAGGAGTATATTCCGGCAGAGCTCGCACCGTAAGACAAACGGAGCCCGCCGGGTAAAAGATTGGCCGCCTGCACATGCTATGGCTGTGTGGGCGTTTCTTTTGTTGCCCGTGCCGCTTTTGGCGCTGGCGCTGTTGTGTATCGCATGGCGTTTTCGGGCGCGGCTTCTGCTGGAGGCCGCGGGCGGCTCGCTGGAGGTGCGCGTATACTGGCTGCTGCCCGTGGCGCGCCTGCGCTTCCGGCTGCATCTGCTGTCGCCGCCGTATCTGACGGTGGATTGGTTGCGGCGGGACGGCACGTTGCGCACGGTCTATCGCGCAGGAGAAGGCGACGGTGGGCAGAATCCATGGGCGGCCGCCGCCTGGACGTCGCTCCGCTGGCGGTGCCTGCGCGTCAAGCTCGAGGTCGGCGATGCTGCCGCACCGGCCGCCTCCGCGCTTGCGTTTGCCGCGCTGCACAGCGCGTTGACCTGCCTGCTTCGGCGCTATCTGACGCCGTCCGCTGAAATCACGGGGACGGCGGATGCGGGCGGTGCGCTCTTCCGGTTAAATGTGGCAGGTATGGCGACGGTATGCCCGGCTCAAATTATCCGTAAAAGATGGCAAATGCGAAGGAGAGGGCGACATGTCACATCCCATTGAAAACATGCTCCGCACGACGATGGAGCAACTCCACCAGATCGTCGATGTCAACACGGTCGTCGGCGCACCTGTGGCGGTTGACGGCGCGGTGATCCTGCCCGTATCGAAGGTATCCCTCGGCCTCCTGACCGGCGGCGGGGAATATGAGGGCAAGGACGGCGTGGTGCGCTGCGGCCGGGCGCTGGACGAGACGCCGCAGCCGTTTCCGTTCACCGGCGCTTCGGCGGTGGGGCTGTGTCTCACGCCGGTCGCATTTTTGACCATACAGGACGGCCATGTTTGCGCCGTTTCCGCTACCTGTGAAGGGACGCTGGAACGGCTGATCGATCGCGCTCCTCAGCTGTTGGCGGAGGCCGAGCGGATGATAACAACGCTGCTCGAACGCAGGAAGCGCGGAAACGGCGACGGGACGCCGGGCGGTGTAAAATGAGGCGGGGCATCTGTGCGTTGCTGGCGCTCGTCCTGCTGCTGCCCGCGCAGACACGGGCTGAAGCGGCGGAGCCCACCGTATCGGCCGGCGGTGTCGCGCTCATGGAGGCGGATACGGGGCGGCTCCTGTTCGCGCAGAATGCGGACGCGCGACTGCCCATGGCCAGCACGACAAAGATCATGACGGCGCTGTTGGCGCTCGAACGCTGCTCGCCGGACGAAATTGTTTCCGTCCCGCGGGAAGCCTATGGCGTGGAGGGTTCGAGCATGTATCTGAATCTCGATGAGGAATTGCTGCTCTCCGATCTGTTGTATGGGCTGATGCTCGTTTCCGGTAACGATGCGGCGGTGGCCATCGCCTGCCATGTGGCCGGCAGCGTTGAGGCGTTTGCCGCGCTGATGAACGAGCGCGCCGCCCAGCTCGGCTGTACGGATACCAATTTTGTCACGCCCAACGGCCTGCCGGACGACGAACACTATACCACTGCGCGCGACCTGTGCCGCATTGCCTGCGCCGCCATGCAGAACGAGGCGTTCGCTGCGCTTGTCGGGACCACCTACCATGAAACCGTCTCCGGCGACAGGGCGCGCACGTTGAAAAACAAGAACAAAGTGCTCTGGCAGTATGAGGGCGGTTGCGGCGTCAAGACCGGATACACGATTGCCGCCGGGCGGTGCCTGGTATTTGCCGCTGAGCGAGAGGGGATGCTGCTGGTCGGCGTCGTGCTCAACTGCCCGGATATGTGGAACGCGGCCTATTCGCTGCTGGATTACGGCTTTGACGCCTATGAGAACACGCTGCTTGTGGATGCCGGCGCATGCATGGCCTATGCGGATGTGACCGGCGGCGTCAAAAAGGGTTTGGCAATTTACACAAAACAGGCTATACTGTATCCGTTGCGATGCGACGGCGGCGACGAGATCGAATGGCGGCTCGACTATACGGAGTCGCTGCCCGCGCCGGTAGCGGCGGGGAGCGAGGTCGGTGTGTTGACGCTGCTGGTCAACGGCGAGGCGGTCGCGGCCTCGCCGCTTGTCACGGGCGAGGCGGTCGCAGCAGCGGATATCTGGTACTATCTGCTCCAAATCTATCACGGCTGGGCCGCCTGAAGCGGCAGGGATGGAGGGGTTTTGTGCGGTTGCAAAAGTATTTGGCGGATGCGGGTGTCGGCTCGCGCCGCGCGTGCGAGGCCTTGATTCAGGACGGACGCGTTCGTGTCAATGGCGTGACTGCCACAATCGGGGCGAATGTAGAAACGGGGGACGTCGTGGAGCTTGACGGCGCGCGTATCGCGGGCGCTCAGCGCCGTGTGACGATTCTGTTTTACAAGCCGCGCGGCGTGGTCTGTACGGCGGATGACCCCGAGGGGCGGCGCACGGTGCAGGATTTTTTCCGGGATGTGCCGGAACGGCTGTATCACGTTGGCCGGCTCGACCTGAATTCCGAGGGCCTCCTGCTCATGACCAACGACGGGGCGCTCGCCCACCGCATGACGCACCCGCGCTTCGGGGTGGAAAAGACCTATTATGCCGTGCTCGATGGCGCCGTGACCGACGAAGAGATCGGCCGGCTTGCCAGCGGGGTTCTGCTGGAGGACGGGATGACCGCCCCGGCCCGCGTGGAACGCGTGCGCATGACGCAGCGGGGGGATACGGCGCTGCGGATTACGATTCATGAGGGGCGCAACCGGCAGATCCGCCGCATGGCCGAGGCGCTGGGCCATCGCACGCTGCGCCTCAAGCGCGAGCGAATCGGTCCGCTGTCCGTTGAGGGGCTTGCACCCGGGAAATGGCGGTATCTCACGGAGCGGGAATTGGAACGGCTGTACGAAATGTTGGGTCTATAGACGCTTTCGCCCGCCTTTGGGCCCTCTGCGCAATGCGCGGAGGGCCTTTTGCCACCACGCCTTCCGGCCCTGAGCGGGCCGACGCGCTGCCGCCTACCGACTGGTTTCCTCCGCGCACGCGCTGCTTCCCGCGGCTCAAAAGCCCGGACGCATGGGCGCTGCCGGCGGATCTCCCTTTGACCGCCGCCCCGGTTTTCAGTGTTTGGCGGTTGCTGGATCTGCCTCCATCGCCAAGGGCGTTGTCGTCTGCGGCGCTTTGTGCGCCGGCCTTCGCCCGGCGCATGCAAAGCCGCCGAAGCGGCGGCAGGAACGAAGCGGAGTAATAATTGCAAATTGCGCAAATATTTTTCGCAAGGGGGCAGGAAAAGAAGGATTTACGGTGAATATAAAGAATTAGGGTTAGGATGAGAATATTTCTCAGAGGCCCAATTCAACCGCCCCGGGAGGTCGCTGCATGGAAAATATGTCAAACGGATTGCCCGCATTGGGATCAAACCTTGGCACAGCGTTTATCGTGCTTGGATGTTTGATCCTGCTGTGTCTGGTGCTCATCGCCCGATCGCTATCGCAGATGTCTGCGAAACTGCGCGACAGTGCAGCGACTCAGTCGCAGCCGGCGGCATCGCCGGCCCCGGTAGTAGTTCCGCCGGCGCCTGCAGCGCCCGCGATTGAAAACCGCTCCGAACTCATGGCAGCCGTATCCGCCGCCATTGCCGTCACGATAGGCGGGGACGTCTCCGGCATCCGGATTCTCTCCGTAAAAAAGGTTAGCTGCTAATTGTCCAATTTACCAAAGTATTCAGGGAGGTCACTATCATGCGTCGCTTTTTGGTCAATGTGAACGGAACGTCCTACGAGGTCGCGGTAGAGGAGATCGACGGCAAGGCCGCCGCCGCAGCCGCCGCACCGGCAACGCCAGCAGCCCCCACTGCCGCGCCCGCCGCTGCCGCAGCGCCTGTTGCCTCTGCAGCACCGGCAGCGCCTGCCGCCGGCGACACGTTGGTAAAGGCTCCCATGCCCGGGAACATCCTCTCCGTCAGCGTCAAACCAGGCGATGCGGTGAAGAAGGGGCAGGCCATTATGGTGCTTGAAGCGATGAAGATGGAGAACGAGATTCTGAGCCCCATTGACGGCACGGTGGTCTCCGTCCTTGTGCAGCAGGGCGCTTCGGTCAATTCCGACGATACGCTGTGCACCCTCCGCTGAGGCGGGCGGCTACGCCGGAATTCTGCCGCAAAGGAGGGACCGAAAATGACCAAGCTTAACATCACTGACACAATCCTGCGCGATGCGCATCAGTCGCTTGCGGCCACGCGCATGTCGATCAACGACATGTTGCCCGCATGCGAAGTGCTCGACAGCATCGGCTACTGGTCGCTGGAGGTCTGGGGCGGCGCGACGTTTGACGCATGCCTCCGCTTCCTGCATGAAGACCCATGGGACCGGCTGCGCACGCTGCGCAAGGCGCTGCCCAACACCAAGCTGCAAATGCTGTTTCGCGGCCAGAACATCCTCGGATACAAGCACTATGCCGACGACGTGGTGGAGCAGTTCTGCCGCAAGTCCATCGAGAATGGAATTGACGTGATTCGGATTTTCGATGCGCTCAACGACACCCGTAACCTTGAGGCGGCGATCCGTTTCACGAAGAAATACGGCGGCATCTGCGAGCCGGCGTTGAGCTATACGACCAGCCCCGTTCACAGCGAGGATTATTTCGTCAAGCTGGCGCGGGAGCTCGTGCAGATGGGCGCAGACGTCATCTGCATCAAGGACATGGCGAACCTGCTGCTGCCGGAGGCGGCGTACTCGCTCGTCTCTCGCCTGAAGGCAGAGATCGACGTGCCGATCCACCTGCACACGCATAACACCACCGGCACCGGCGACATGACCTATCTGCGCGCCGCGCAGGCCGGGGTGGATATCGTGGATTGCGCGCTTTCGCCCTTTGGCAACGGCACCTCTCAGCCGGCGACCGAGCCGCTCGTGGCGGCGCTTGCCGGGACGGAACGGGACACCGGGTTGGATCTGAACCGCCTCGCCGATGCAGCGAAGATCATGCGTCCAGTGTTCGACCGCATGAAGAAGGAGGGACTGATCAGCGACAAATCCCTCCGCGTGGATACGAACACGCTGCTCTATCAGGTGCCGGGCGGCATGCTCAGCAATCTTATTTCGCAGCTCAAGCAGGCCAACGCCGAGGATAAGTATTACGACGTGCTGGCGGAAATTCCGCGCGTGCGCAAGGATTTCGGCTATCCGCCGCTGGTCACGCCCACGAGCCAGATCGTTGGCACGCAGGCAGTGTTCAACGTTTTGACGGGGCGCTACAAGATGTTCCCGAAGGAGTCCAAGGCGCTGCTGCGGGGCGAGTATGGCCGCCTGCCCGGGGAAGTGAACGAAGAGGTGCGGCATATGGCCATCGGGGATGACGAGGTCATCACCTGCCGCCCTGCCGACCTGCTCAAGCCTGAGCTGGATGGCTACCGAGAGGAATTGGGAGAACATATCCGGCAGGAGGAAGATGTGCTGAGCTATGCGCTCTTCCCGCAGGTAGCCAGAAAGTTCTTCGAATCGCGTGAGGCGGAGGCGGACAAGCAGACTGTGTCCGCACCGGAAACACCGGCGCCCGCGCCTGCGCCGGCTGAACCGGCGGTACAAACGTTGTATGTGGAGGATCTGGGTTTCTGATGCGGCACATACCGAACATTCTGTCCGTTTTGCGGATCATCATGGTTGGGGTATTTGCATACCTGTTTGCGATTGGGCGGCCGTTAGCCGCCCTTTCGGTGTACGTGCTGGCCTTTCTGACGGATATTCTGGATGGGTATCTGGCGCGACGCAACAACTGGATCACCAACTTGGGCAAGTTGCTCGACCCGTTTGCGGACAAGCTGCTGATCGTGGTCGCGCTCATCTGCATCTATCTCGGCAAGCGGCAGAGCGCGTTTCTGGTGCTGTTCATACTCTCGGCGGTGAAGGAATTGCTGATGGTGCTTGGCGGCGCGGTGATGCTCCGGCGCAATATCGTCGTGTATGCGGACTGGTTCGGCAAGATCGCCACCGGCATGTTTGGCGCCGGCATCATACTGGCGCTTCTGTCATTCTCCTTCCCGCAGATGTCCCCGTGGGATTTTTATGTGCTCACGGCCGCCACCGCGCTTTCCTATCTTGCGCTCATCCACTATGCGGTGCAGGGCTTTTTCCCCGGCATGCGCGGCAAACCGCAATCATCGGGAGACGGACAACGGGCCGAGGGGGAGTAAGCGCACCGCTGGCAGCCCGCGAAACCGTTTGATGCGTCTTTGCGCCGTCCGGCGCTCCGCAGACGGTACAGTATGGAGCAGTTGTATTTCCGGCGTTTCGGCTGTTGGATTTGTTGACAGGGAACCCGCTTTTTGCTATACTGACTACGGTGCATTTGAGGAGAGATGTCCGAGCGGTTTAAGGAGCCGGTCTTGAAAACCGGTGATGCTGAGAGGCACCGTGGGTTCGAATCCCACTCTCTCCGCCAGCATCGATCAACAACATATGCGGAGAAGTACCCAAGTGGCTGTAAGGGGCTCCCCTGCTAAGGGAGTAGGCTGGGGTGACTGGCGCGAGGGTTCGAATCCCTCCTTCTCCGCCACGTCGGAGCAAGCGTTATGTCGCTTGCTCCGACCTTTTTGCAAAAGTCAGGGCGCGCTCACGCCGCGGCTCCTCCTCCGCAAACCACATCCGCCTGCAGCGGGTTACGGTTTAGAATACAGACCTGAATATACTGTTGCGATGCCCCGGCGAAGCTTCCCGTTGCGTTTGTTCGCGCGCCGGGACGCTTGCGTTTTACCCGTTTATCGGCTGCATCGGGCAACCGGGCCTGCCGCATGGTCCCCGCGTATGACGGAGAATCCATTTTGAAAACAGGTTGAAAACAAAAATGATTTTTGATACAATTTTTGTGTATATTTAGAAACAATGGGGTTTCAAATATTGGGGGTAAATTCATGGCCTGGGAGGAAAAACATGACCCGATACAAAACAGCCCACCACTTGCTGGCAATACTTCTATTGCTGATATTGGTGATCGGCTTGCCGCCTGCAACATCGTCTGCGATGCAGGTTTTTGTAAAACTCCAGGTGGAAGGAGGAAGCCAGCAAAGCACACTGGAAGTGGAGCCGACGGACCGGATTGAAGACGTCCGGGAAAAGATCTTTGAAAAAACGGGAATCCCGGCGGAACAGCAGGTCCTGACATTTAACGGGGAGGAGCTTGAGGACGGCAAAACGCTGCAGGATTACGTCATCCGGAAGGACAGCACGCTCCAGCTTATGCGGAGAGAGCAGGGGCCGGATGCCGCGGAATTTGCTACGGCGGAGCAGCTGCGCGGCTTCAATACCGATGACACGGACGGCTCGAATAGCGCCGCCAAGGTCTACCTGGGCGAAAACGGCCAGCAGTGGTGGATCGCCGGCAGCCAGAGCGAGGAAAGCCTTGTGCTCTTTTCGGCAAGCTCCCTGGGAGAAGCGGTCTTTCATAATGATTTGAATGACCAGGTATTTAACGAGCAGGCGGTGTATGCCAGCCACTACGGCGCCAGCCAGATCAGAACAAAGCTTACGGAGTTGGCCCAAAGCCTCTTCAATGTTTCGAGAGCGCTTTGCTGATGCCTTCTACCATCTATACCGAAGACGCGAAAAACGGTACGGTGTATGCCCTTTCGGATGAGCTGTATCTGGGGTATGCCACCTATACATATGATACAAAAACATATTTTTATGTGGGGGAAAACAGCGAGGATTCTCTTGAAAGCGGCCTCCGGGTGGACAGTCGCTATTTGGGAGAGGATTCTTTCTGGCTGAGAAGTCCGTATTCTGATTATGGCAGCATTGTATCCATATTCTGGCCGGGCCGGGGTGTGGATTACTATCGCGTGGCCATTGCTCTTTCTGTGTACCCGGCGGTGAAGATCGATCTTTCCAAGATCCTCTTCGGGTCTGCCGCTCCGGCGGCAGCGGGGGACGGGGCGCTGACCATGGCCGATACGGACGGGGACGGCGCGTTTACCCTCCGCTATGCCTCAAACAGCCTGGGAACGGCGGAGATCTCCTACGATAAAACCAGTGTCAATTTCAGCGGCGTGCCGGAAGGGACTTATCTGGTGGTGCAGGACAGCACCGGCACCCGCGCCAAAGCGGTCGGCGGCGCCGGCTCCGTTACGGCCGCCGAGATGACCGTGACCAGCTTTGAAAACTGCAAGGTGTGGCTGGAGAAGACGGAGGACCGCATCGCCTCCGCCACCCTTGCGACACAGGGGTCGCCTCCGCCGGCTACCTATACGCTTGCCTTTGACACCGACGGCGGCAGCAGCATCACTTCGGTGAATGCCGTGGAGGGCTCCGTGATTGATCTTTCAAAGTATACGCCGGAAAAAGACGGTTTCGTCTTTACCGGTTGGTATACGAACCGGAATTTGACCGGGAAAGTCACCTCCATCACGTTGGACGGGCATAAGACGGTATATGCCGGCTGGACAGTAGCGGCAACAGAAACACCCGATATTACCGACTTGCCCGAGACCGGCGACAACCGTCATATGCTGCTTTGGGTCGCCCTGTTGCTCCTATCCGGCGGTGCGCTTGGGACGGCGGCGCTCAGGAAAAAGAAGCAGTCGAATTAACGGATACATGGATAAGAGGCGACAACGGTCTGATTTGGCCTGTTGCCGCCTCTTGCCGTAGAAGGGAAAAGGTCGGGTTCAAGTCCAATGGCCCGGGGAGAGCAGGCCGAAGGATGCGCGGAGAGGGGGGGAAGGCAGATCCCTATGAAAACGGTAAATTTTCCTGTTTGCCGAATTGTTTTGGGCATTCTGACGGGACAGCGAACAGGTCGAAAAGGGTGGCGGGGACAACAGGTTCCGCCGCTCTTTTTTGCGGCATGAAGGGGAGAAAAACAGATGAAGGATATATATGAAAACCCTTGGCGGATGGTTAACTGCGGGCTTTCCGGCCTGCGTCCGTGCGGCCGTCAAGCCGGGCTTTCGGCTGCGCAAGGCTATGCTTGCAATGCAGCAGCGCATATGGTAAGCTGCCGGTAGGGGGGAGCGTGGCGCTCGCCCGAAAAAGCAAAGAGGAGGTGGATGATTTTTCATGAAAAGCTATGTTTGCTCGGTATGTGGCTATGTCTACGAGGAAGCGAAGGGCATCCCGGAAGCAGGCATTGCGCCGGGAACGAGATGGGAGGATCTGCCGGACGACTGGACCTGCCCCTTGTGCGGCGCCAGTAAAAGCGCGTTCCGCGAGAAAGCGGCCGAGGCCGCCCCGGAGCCGGATGTCGCGCCGGAGGCGCCGGAGGTGGAGCGGGAGCTTTCTGCCATGGAGATGAGCGTGATCTGTTCCAACCTTGCCCGGGGCTGTGAAAAGCAATACCAGGCGAAGGAAGCGGAGGCGTTTGCACGCCTTGCGGAGCATTTCCGCGCCAAAGCCGCTCCGGAGCCGTCGCCCGGCTTTGAAAAGCTGCTGTCACTCGTGGAGCAGGATCTGTCCCGCGCCTATCCGTATGCAAATGCCGTTGCGGCGGACGCTGCGGATCGCGGCGCCCAGCGCGCGCTGGTCTGGAGCGAAAAGGTTACCAACATGCTTCGCTCCCTGCTCGAACGCTATGCCCGGGAGGGCGATGCAATGCTGGCGCATACCGGCGTATACGTATGTACCGTCTGCGGGTTCCTCTTTGTGGGGGATGCGCCGCCGCAGATTTGCCCGGTGTGCAAGGTGCCAAGCTGGAAATTTGAAAAAGTGGAAGGGAGGGCAATGTGATGGACAAGCTGTTTGCCGTGCGGAATCTCCGGTTATGTACCAAGGATTGCCTCTGCCTGTACGTTTGCCCTACGGGCGCTTCGGATACCGAGAACAGCATCATCGATGTAGGAAAGTGCATCGGCTGCGGCAAGTGCGCCTCCGCCTGCCCTTCCGGCGCCATCTCCATGGTGCCCTTTGAGATGCCGCCACAACAGAAGAAGACCCCGCAGGTGACGGAGGCTCTGCGCGCGCTCATCCAGAGCAAGGCTGCCGCCGAAAATATTGCCGCGCAGTTGCCCGGCGCGCTCGCCGCCGCTTTGGAGAAATCCTGCCGCCTGATGGCGGAGGATCTTAGCCGCGAGGCGGGGTTCATGCTCCCGCAAAGCGGCAATGCCCGCGCGTTTCTACAGGAGTTGAAGGACGCCCCGGACGTCCCGCAGGGCGTTGTGGAAAGCCTGCTGCGCACCGTCCGGTTCAACGAGACAGCCGAAAAGGAGGAGAAATCGAGCATGGAGAAATGGAAATGCACCGTCTGCGGCTATATTCATGAGGGACCTTTGCCCGCAGACTTCACCTGCCCGCGCTGCCATCAGCCGGCCAGCGCGTTCGTGCGGATCGATGACGGCGCGGACAAGCCCGCCGTGAGCCGCTATGCCGGCACCAAAACGGAGAAGAATCTGGAAGCCGCCTTCGCCGGCGAAAGCCAGGCCCGCAATAAATATACCTACTTTGCCGCCATTGCGCAGGGGGAGGGGTATGACCAGATCGCCGAGCTCTTCCTGAAGACCGCCCGCAACGAACAGGAGCACGCGCGGCTTTGGTTTGAGGCGCTTGGCCATATCGGCAAGACCGCCGCCAATCTGCTTGCCGCTGCCGAAGGCGAGAACTATGAATGGACGGATATGTATGACCGCTTTGCAAAGGAGGCGGACGAGGAGGGGTTCCCGGAGCTGGCAGAGCGTTTCCGCAACGTGGGCGCCATCGAGAAGGCGCACGAGCTGCGGTATCGCGCCCTGCTGCAAAACGTAGAGCTGCAGCGCGTGTTTGAAAAAAGCGAGATCACCATGTGGGAATGCCGCGTCTGCGGCCACCTGGTCATGGGGAAAAAAGCGCCGGAAGCCTGCCCCGTGTGCGGATACAGCCAGAGCTTTTTCGAGGTGCGCAAGGAGAACTATTGATCGATTAACGACAGGGTTGTCTCGAACGGCGG